>ERZ808044.332-NODE-332-length-57695-cov-7.315075_pt1 | contig 57695 bp, 58 predicted proteins | sample MGYA00380195_ERZ808044 | MGnify/ENA primary metagenome ERZ808044 (study PRJEB31490, sample SAMN06133423) | mouse gut metagenome | isolation source: Z7_2 | host: mice | place: China: Chengdu | collected 2015-05 ...
TATAATGACTGCTGTTACGGCGCTGGCGTTGCTGATTTCTAAAGTATTGGATAAGGCGAGGGAACTGTCGGCAAAGTTTTTTGAGAAAGAAGTGGTACAGACGGTTACAGAACCAAGCGAGGAAAGAACGCCAGAAAAAATACCACAAACGGATAAAACGCCTAAGCAGGAGCATAATCTCCTTAAAGAGTTGACTGCTAATCCGTTGGCACAAAAACAGGAGTTACAGCCACAAACACAGGTAATAGAACAGGTAACACCGCAGATACCACCCAAGCCTGTAATGTCCGCTGAAGCCACCGCATATCCAAAGCTGCTAAAGATTTATAAGGAATTAAATCGCCAAAATGGGATTATCTTTGACGCAGAGAAGGAACGCAATGGGTTGGAACTGGAACGTGACAGCCTGAAGGGACTTGCAAAACTGACGAAGAAAGGGGAACTGCAAAACAGAATTGACCGCAAGAACGAGGAAATAGACCTTTTGAAAATCGGTTTGTCAGGTATCATCAAAAGATACGGTTATCAAAATGTGCAGGAATTTTACCAGATTTACCGCAAATCCTACAACTCCTATATCGCATGTAAGGAACAAGTGACTAAATGGGAAAAAACTTATGGGGATGATAATCAAAAGCAAAATAAGGAAAGTGTGCTTGAGCGGTTGAGGAATCCGCCAAAGAAAACCGCAGATTACCAACAACAAGGGATTCTTAAGGGAAAAGACCGAGGGGCGAGATAGTCCGTTGGTCTTTGTTAAATATAATAACTTTTTGATGATGAACACCCCAAAATATGATATAATAAATTTGTAACTGATTATTACAAGAACCGAAATGGGGTTGTTATGAAAACTTTGATATTGAATGGTTCTCCAAGAATAAATGGTGATACAAATAGTCTTATTAAGAAATTTACCGAAAAAAAGATAGATGAATATAAAATTGTTGATGCATATAGATGTAATATTTCGGCTTGCCTTGATTGTCGGAACTGCTGGAAAAATAATGGCTGCTCAATAAATGATGAAATGCAGGAAATATATAAATACATACAGGAATGCGATAACATTTTAATTGCTTCACCGCTCTATTTTTCGGAGTTGACTGGAAAATTATTAGATGTTGGGAGCAGACTTCAAACATATTTTTGCGCTAGATTTTTTAGGAATGAAGAGCCTATTGTAAAATCTAAGAAAGGGGCGGTTATATTAGTTGGAGGCGGTGACGGTCATATAGACAAAGCATATAGTACAGCATGTACGCTTTTACATCATATGAACTGCAATAACATTCATGAAGTTGTATATAGCCATAACACTAATACAAGACCTGCAATAAATGACAAAAACACACTTATGGGATTAAATAGTATATATGATTTTTTTATGAATAACGAATAAGCCAAGTTGTTTTTTACAGAGTGGATACAATCAAGAAGGATAAACTTATGAAAGTAGAAGATTATAAAATGCGTATTTTATTTGAAATGGACAAAAAGATTATGTTCCTAACGGAAGCGTTTTTAGCAGACCTTCTGCAAGAGCTGTCATCATTAAAGATGGAAAAATAGCAATGGTGTATAGCAAGAAATATAATTATTATAAATTTCCGGGTGGAGGCATAGAAACTGGTGAATATATGGAAGATGCATTGATAAGAGAAGTATTAGAGGAAACGGGGTTATGTGTTATTAGAGATTCCATTCAGGAATATGGGCAGGTTCATCGCATTCAGAAAGGTACAAAAGAGGACATTTTTATACAGGATAATTAATATTTCCTGTGTAGCGTGAAAAAGGATATAGAACAACAAAATTTGGACAAGTATGAAGCGGACGAAGGCTTTACGCTTGAATTTCTGGAGCCGCAGCTTGCAATAGGTGTAAACAGGGAAACGATACTGGATGATTTCACTCAGATAATGTTGGAACGCGAGGCACTTGTATTTGAATTACTGATACAAGAGGGATATTTTGAATGTGGAGGTAAATTACATGAAAATACCCAAAATGATATTGTTTGATTATGGTCAGACACTGATTGCAGAACAGAAATTTGACGGCGTAAAGGGAACAGAGGCTGTCTTACAGTATGCTACGAGAAATAAGTATCATTTGTCGGCAGAGCAGGTGCAAGCCAAAGCAAATGAAATTAACTGGGAACTTGGGAGATTTGATCCTGAGAAAAGGCACTTATTTCAGATAGAGATACCCGACACAATGTTTACGCCTTATCTTTATGAATCGCAGGGAATAGAGATTGCATTAAGCAACTCTGAAATTAATACGGTATTCTGGAATGCCGCTGCTCCGGGAGTGCCGACAGAGGGGATAAAAGATTTTTTAAGATATTTGAAAAACAAGGATATCCGCACAGGTGTAATCAGCAATATTTCTTATGCCCCTTCTGTGGTTGCAGAGCGTATTAACAGACTGCTTCCGGAAAATGCTTTTGAATTTATCATTACCTCAAGTAATTATATCTTCCGCAAACCAAACAAAAGGATATTTGATTTGGCTTTGGAAAAAGCTGAATTACAGCCGGATGAAGTCTGGTATATCGGAGATCAGTATGAATGCGATGTGAAAGGCTCCTTAAATGCCGGTCTTCTACCAATATGGTACATAGGGGCGATTGATCTGCCTTACACAGAAGATATAAATATCTTGACGGTAAAGAATTGGAATGAAATAGAGCGGTACATGGAGGGATAGCGTGTGCAGAGAACAGAAAATGTCGAATTAACGGTTTTATGCCTGATTCATCGAAATGATAATTACCTTCTACAAAATAGATTAAAAGAGGATTGGAAAGGTTTGACTTTGCCCGGAGGACATATTGAAAAAAATGAATCTATCATAGATGCTGTCATTCGGGAAATGAAAGAGGAAACCGGACTTGATATTCAGAATCCAAGATTATGTGGAATCAAGCAATTTCCCATTGAGAATGGACGGTACATTGTATTTTTATTTCATACAGACGAATTTCTCGGAGAAGTAACATCATCAGAGGAGGGAGAAATGGTTTGGGTAAAAAAGTCAGACCTGCCAAAGATGAATACTGTAAATGACCTACTGCCACTTCTTCAAGTGATGGAAGATGATAATTTAACGGAATTTCAATATGTAATTGAAAACGGTAAATGGAATGTGATTATTAAATGAAAGGATCTTCTTATGGGAAAACTAAATGTTGATGGAATAGAGATACAAGTCTTACAGATTGAAGAAGACGATTATATTTCTTTAACGGATATGGTAAGGAAAATTGACAACGGACCTGCCCTGATAGAAAAATGGCTACGCAACAAGAATACAATAGAATTTCTTGGCATATGGGAAGAAATGTATAATGCAGACTTCAATGCTGCCGCCTATGAAGAAATCATGCTGGAGGCAGGATTAAACCGTTTTATTATGTCGGTTAAGCAATGGGTATCACGCACAAATTCAAAGGGGATTGTGGCAAAAGCAGGACGGTATGGCGGTACATACGCATATAAAGATATTGCGTTTGAGTTTGCAAGCTGGGTGTCTCCGCAATTCAAATTATACCTTATCAAGGAATTTGAACGGTTAAAGAAAGAAGAACAGGCTTTACTTGGATGGAGCGCAAAGAGGGAATTGGCAAAAATAAATTACCGGATACATACAGATGCAATCAAAGTCAATCTCATTCCGCCGGAACTCACACCACAGCAGACTTCCGTCATATATGCATCAGAGGCTGATGTGCTGAATATGGCATTATTTGGCATGACAGCGAAGCAATGGCGTGATAAGAATCCTGATAAAAAGGGAAATATCAGGGATTATGCAAGTATAAATGAATTGATATGCTTGTCAAATATGGAAAACATTAACGCGGTGTTGATCGAAGATGGGCTGAACCAGAAAGAACGCTTAATAAAACTTAACAAGATTGCCATACATCAGATGTCTATTTTGGAAGAACAGACTACAAAGATTTTGAAGTGATTTAATTCCCCCGAATTCGGGGGAATTAAAATTCCCACAGCTCAAGACTGTCTTCCGCATCCACCCACATCTGCATATTTCCTTCAAGATACAATCTTGCATATTCGAGTGGTTCATCTATTGCCAGAGCGTTTAAGGCACATTTAGAGCAGGGAGTGGTTTTCAATTCTTCTTCTGCTTTATTACAGTCTATCCGTAAAAAGTAGCCTGCATAAGTATATATGTCAATGCTGTTATGGTGGCTATTGTATGTTGCGTAAATCATATTCATTTTATCTGTCCTCTTTTCATTGAGTTTTTGAAAGCATTTCAATCAGTTTACCAATTCCCGTATATTCACCTGCAATAAATTTAGTATTTTCAAGGGTTAGCAGAGAATTTATTAATAAAATATAACAGCTAATGTTTCCCTTAAAAATCATTAAATCACAATCGGGATTTGGGGAGATAAAACCATGCAATGGATAGATGGAAGTGAGATAGATATCAAACAGTATACCGGCGAGTCGCTTTGTGAAAAGATGTCGTTAGAAATGTGTAATTGTGGTTGTGATATGGAACAACACACGAATTGGGCAGATTTTATCCAAGTTGCCTATTTTATAATCGCATTTGACACAGAGTTGACTATGGAGGGGATTTTTCATTCCTTGAAAATTCTATCGGACACTATACTCCCCAAATAATTCAGGCATTTAGAGCAATTAACGATGATAATGACGCAGATATTCTTGCAGAAATTTGCACATTATGTCCACCAGACATAATGAGAAGTGAGTTTTTGGTAGGCAGTCATCAAGAGTACGAAATCACTTGTTTTAATGCGAACCATGAATTAAAAGAAGAAATTGCCGATAGGATTGTTGAACTAAGCAGAAAATTATACTTGGATACAGATTTTGATATTTGGAAATTGCTGTTTAGCTTTGTAGAAAATAAAATTGCAGCTTTATAACTTCCAGTTTGTGGGTGAGCTGTTGCGATAAAAAATCCAATCCACAGATAAACAAGGGGAAATAGCAGATAATCGCCGAATCAACTGGCGGTTGAATTAGATACAATCAACTGTTAGTTCGTTTCATAATCCGTATTTAGTTTGTAAAATAACTGCTAGGAGGTGGAACATGGAACAAGCAATGATAGGAAAATTTATATCAGCCTGTCGAACAGAAAAAGGGCTTACGCAAATGCAGTTGGCTGAAAAATTAAATATTACCAATAGAGCAGTCTCAAAATGGGAAACAGGAAAAAGTATGCCAGATGTTTCGCTAATGCTTGATTTGTGCAACATACTGGACATAACTGTAAATGAACTGCTTAGCGGGGAAAGGATTATTATGGAGGATTATCAGAAAAGAGCAGAAGAAAACCTTATGGAATTACAGGCGAAAAAAGAAAAAGCACAAGGAGAATACAATTCTATATTGAAAATTTTGATTGTAACTTTCAGTTCATTTTTTGTGCTTAATATGGTTTTGAATTATTTCTTTCCAGAAATAAACTTTAACAATCTGTTGGGTTTGCCATCGATAGCTATTGCTGCTATTCTTTTGGTCAAGTGGTTTTTAAAAAACTATGAGATAAAACCAAGATAAAGACAAATGATTTTATCCTATTGATATGAAAACTGAATATTGTTTACCTTTAGGTAGCGATTATCTTAACAGACAATCCGCTACCTTTTCTATTTTAAGAACCTATCAACACAGCACAGAAAGAATGAGGTATCAGAAATGATTGAGAGCAAGAATGATACAAGCTGTACGGTGAAAACCCATTTCTTACTGTCAATAATAAACCATTTCTTCCATCCCGCCAATCCCCGATTTTGATTTTTCAGAATACCGCCATTGGCATTTTTAATGCAATGGGGGCCCCCATTAACCACTCCATAGCAACTCTAAAGGGAATATATCAGATCATGTAGCACTACTTCCTCCACCCTGCTCCTAATGCTGTTCATTTTTTGGAGCCAACAGAGCCAGTCATCGGATTTAAGCCGCTCCGTCATTCCCTCTTTCTTTGCCATCTGTCTTACAAGCCTGTCCATCATCTCATCACATTCTTCATCAATTTCCGCAAGATGCTTCCATAAGGTTTCTTGCCCCTATGGTTTTCTTCTAAAAAACGCTTCCTCATCCGTCCATACTTCCCGATCTGATACTCCGTTGTATCCGAAAGTTTGAGGCCTGGAATCAGATAGTCGCCTTCCCGATGGTATGTAATCTCCCTATACAACCGCCTTTCTTTGTGCTAAACTGTTTACAGATACGAATAGAAGGATTATCACCTTCTTCCTTTACCACAACATCTGCAAGTTTCCATTCACCACAAATGAGCCAGCCGCATATGTTGTATTTTTGCAGATGTGCATTTCCGCTAAAATACAGCATTCTACGGAAATGTTTACATCTACAGTTCACAACATATCACATCTTTAATATTTGGTAAGCCTGTCAGAAAATCCAGGGATAAATTATGGCCGCTCTTCACTTATTGCAGCCGGGGCTATGGGCAGCCCCGGCTGTTCTATTTTCCAGCGGTACAGGTACGACTGAAAATTTGCCTTCTATAATACAGTATAGCGCACTGTTGCACTGTAAAGGTTCCTTACAGAAGATACGTGTCCGCATTCACGACTTTACAGTTTGCAGCCTTTTTCAGCATTCCCAGAATACCGTCCGCTTCGCCGTCTTCTCCCTCCTCACCGGACGGCATCTCTTCGTCGCTGATCTTCGCCACATTTTTGCATACCAGATGCAGCGCGCTCTTCTGTTCCTTACTGCAGAATACCTGGGCGCAGTTTTTCACGGAAAGTCTCTCTATGATCAGTTCCGGATCCACATCCTTTTCCACCTTCACCATTGCGCTGTTGACGATCTCCACGCCATCCGGTGCGGTTTCCAGCATCCTCTCGTCCACCACGAGCAGAGCCTTGGTCGATATATGCCGTCCTTTCGTAAATACCAGCTTCCTGTAGGAAGCATCCACCCTGGCAAACTCTTCCGACTGCCGTTTCAGAAGAAGCACATCCCCTTTGATCACCAGCTTTTCTATCTTGTCAAAGCAGCGCTCGCTCCCGTCCGTCAAAGTCAGATCGCCGTCAATATACATCTTTGTTCCGTACTTCTCCACCAATGCCTCGTTCAAAACCGCTCCCTCTCTTATATAAGCAAAACCTTCCGGTACTACATCCAGTTCCACGCTTTCCTCAACCAGAACCACCGCCTGCGGAACCAGTTCCTCTCTCACCAGGAAGCGCTTCGTCACAAAGTGTACATTCTTATCTGTGAGCGCTGTAACGTCCACATCCCTGTCTGTCAGCACCACCTTACGCTCTACGTAATACTTTCCGTCCCGTCTCGCCCGCAGCGGAAAATACTTATCGATCACAAAGACCGATTTCAATTCGATACAGTCATCCGGAATACACCGCGCCTCTCCGTTGACAAGCATCCTGTCCAGAAAAGGAGCCATGCTCTCGGGGTATCTGGCGCTGCCATTGACACAGATCTTCAGGACATTTTCCATAGCCTTCTCTGCGCCGGAATGGATAGCCAGCCTTCCGTTCACGCACAGCACGGTCTTTTTCTGAAATGCCGTGTCGCTGCCGATCTCGTAGTTGCCGTTTGAGCAGACCACCGCCACATCGCCCTCCACATCCAGCATCTCATCCGCATTGCACATTATGGGAAGCCTGTGAAATACATCCCGGCTATACTCATCCACCAGAATCAGATCCGCATTGATAATGATCTGTTCGTACTCTGACAGACTCTCCTCCTTGATCTTTCTCGCATCACATACATCACAATTTAAGATAAATTTTTTCTTCTCCGACATGTCAACACCTGTCCCTTTCTTTTCGCTTTCTCTTCACTTTCTTTAAGTCCGGTTTCTCCGCTCTCTCTTTTTGCCGTCTCTTCGTTTCCCCTGACCGCCGGTCTCCTCCAGCGACTGCCGCAGGCGGCCTCTGGCCTCCGACAGTCTGGATCTCACCGTGCCGGAAGGCAGGCCGAAGATTTTTCCCAGCTCCGCGGAATTATAGCCTTCCAGATAGCGCAGTGTAAAAAGCATCCTCTCCTCCGGCGTCAGTACAGCCAGAAGCTGTGCGTCATCCACCTGCGCATATTCCGCATCCTCGACCCCTTCCTCGGGCATCTGCTCCACCATGGTCTCAAAGGCTTCCCGGCGCTTCCTGTCTATATACAGGTTTTTGACCGTGCGGTACATCCAGGCCCGGCGTTTACCAGCGTCAAGCTCTTCCAGCAGTCCGGCGTTCAACATTGCCCGCAGAAACGCCTCCTGCACCAGATCTTCCGCCTGCGTCCTGCTGCCCGCCATGGCCGTGCACCAGCCTGTGAGTTCCTGATAGAGGGAATCATACAGTTCATCGATCATACCTGCACCCCTGTCTCCTTCCCAAGCAAGATCCATTGTCTTTTGCGCTTTCATATAGATAACGTATGAGAAGAGCAAAGTGTTGAAACTTTTTTTCTTCGTTCTCCTTCTGATCTATCCACATTCTTTTCCTGTTTGTATCTGTGTCGCCTGTATGATAAAAAGATATCCCTTATAATCTGCAATTACAAGGGATTGTGACAAATTATGCTTTTCCAAACTGGCTCTTGACTCTACGATAAACATTTAAAAATGACTCTGATACATTCATTGCAATTCTTCTTATTATCCACATAGTAAACATGGCATGCAATCTTCTTATTGCTCTCGAGCATTCTCATCATACTGGTTTCCCGGCTCTCTCTTTAGAATGACCTCATCCCCTCTGGTAACCGTAAGTGATTTCTCACAATTTTCACCATCACAGCCAAGATAGTGCCTGACACCGGCAATAAAGAATTTTCTTTCTACATTTTCATCTAAATTCATGATCGGATCAATCATATTTCTTTAGAATATCCTGAATATCTTTTCTTCTCTTATCCGGTAACCGACTCGCAAAAACCGGGAAAAGTTTTCGATCCGTATATACCTTTTGAACATCAGGAAAACAAAGCAAAGGTGTAAAACCGTCATTCAGCGCAGCCTGAACCTCCTTGGCATATCGAAACTCATATTGTCCGTTTTTTACCAGCTGCCCCACGATATACTGCGTTCTTGACTGCTCTGATTTCCAAATTAAATACAAATAGTCCTTTCCATCCACCTGCAGCATAAGCTTACTCTCCTCCATAAATATCCTGCATAATCTCTATTTTAGACAAAAGATATTTCTTAATAAGAAGTTTTCTCTTTTCAGACAATACTTCGCTATATTTGTCAAGTATATCACATATCCTATCCCTTGTCACAAGTGTCTTGATCCTGTCGACTGTACTCCTCGTCTGAACATAGTAATTACTGCGAAGAAATCTCAATACTTCCGCATGCGTCGGCAATTTGGTATCACTGGACTTAATTCTGATCAAGGATCTAGATTTAGAATCAACCAATGATTGCCATAACAACCTGTCATTGCCAAAATACCGTTCTATTTTTGATTCAGCCACATACGCACAAAGAGAGGAACTATTATCATATAAAGGGCTTAAACTAAATTTCTTATCTTCCATGATCAGTGCCCAGTTACTTTGATGCCTGTCTGTATTCCCAATGAGAAAATCGAAAATCATTACCGGCAGAAACTCTTCAAAAAGTCCGAACGGGCTTAATACCTCTTCTATCATCTGCACTGAATATCTTTCGCCACTCTTAGTATCTATCAATTTCTCTACATCAAAATCATTGTGCAGAACAATGATGCAATAGATTCCCTCTATCAATGTCATTCCATCACGCTCTTTAATATTATAGCTGATGGAGCCTTCCCGTCCATAGAACATTCCGATTTCAAATTGTGCACACGGAATTCCAATTAATGTTGCTAAATCGCTTGCAATACACTCCGAAACATGATCGGTGGTCTCTACGTCCTTTTTATATTTGAACAGGCCTGTTTGCTCCGTATCAGGATTTATCAGCCACAGCTTTTCACTACGTCCACTTCCTTCGGATGCCCCCTCATACTCTTTCCAATTTGAAAAATCTTTCATCTGCTTTTGTTCCTCTTCATTTGATGCAAACAATACTTCTGATATTATCGCAGATTAGCAGTCCGATATATGACTCTTTATGGAAGAAATATCTCCTTATTGGTCAAAACCCTTCTTCCTGCCGCTGCCTGCGCATCTTTCGCCTTTTTATCCCAGCTTCCCACTCTGCCTTTTCCGCCTCTGTCTCAACGATCAATCTCGGCACTTCCACCGGCCTGCCGTCTTCGTCTATCGCCACCAGCGTTAAGTAGGCTCTGTTTATGGGCTTCCTGATCCCGTCGATGCTTTCTATATAAGTGTCTACACGCACCTCCATCGACGTCCTGCCCACATAGGTCACCCGCCCGATCAATACGATCAGATCTTTCAGGTACGCTCCCCGGATAAACTTCAGATTATCTACGGAGGCCGTTATCACATCCCGCTGCGCATACCGGATTCCTATCAGACCGGCCAGCTCGTCGATCCACTCCATCAATTTTCCGCCGAACAGTCTCCCCGCACCGTTTAAGTATTCCGGACGCACCTGATAGATCTGTTCCATTCTGGACTCCGCCACTGTTTTTTCCATGCGAATCTCAATCCCTTTCCCTTACAACAAAGTGGTCTACATCTGTTCTATACATTGTACTTTATATTCAGGTTTTATTCAATTTTAAACGAATCACGAAAGCATGACATAGCCTGTTAATGAAAACTGCGGGTTTTATTTCCCTGGCAAGGTGTAAAAGCACATTACAAGATCAACAGATCCTTCTCATACAGCACCCTCATCCCAAGCGTCTTCTGCATCCCGCCAAACTGCATCACCACCAGTTCCCCCTGCACTTCCACGACCACGCCTTCTCCAAACTTCCTGTGTCGTATAATCAGCCCTTCCCCGATCTGCGCCGCATATTTCTCATATTCTTCTTGGATAAAAGGCCTTTCTGCTGCGGCATTCCCTCTTTCCTGCGCCAAAGTCCTGCGCATTTTTTGTACCGCTTTCTTCTTCCTGCCCACAAGTTCCTCACACAGACTGGACTTCTGATCCAGTCTGAACACCGACAGCCTGTCCTTTGCCCGAGTCACGCCTACATAGAACAGGCGGCGTTCTTCTTCGTAAATCTCCCGCTCTTTTTCATCCATGGATTTGACATTCGCGGGTACACTTTCGGGAAATAAGCCGTCGATCACATCCAACAGATAGACATTGTCATACTCCAGCCCTTTGCTGGAATGGATCGTAGATAAAATGACAGGCTGTATATCCTGCGCGCCGTTTCTGTACACGGCAGAAGCCTCTTCCTGTCCGCCTTTCATTCTCCCTTCCATGATCGCCCGCAGCTCATCCAGCCTCTCCACAAACCGCCCCGGAGAGTTTTCGCCCTGTCCGATCATTTTCAGGATAAACACCTTACTGTCTCCAATTTCCATGCGCTCGAGATAATCCCCGTATCCCATATTGTAAACGATTCTGGCGATCGCCCTGTCCGCCCGCTCCGTCAAAAGACATTTCAGGTGCATCCGGATCAGCCGGCAGCTTTGCACCGTCCGGTCCGGCAGTTGTCCGCCCCGCAGCGCAATCTCCATAATATCCCTGTTTTCTCTCTCGCTGATCTCACAGATCCGCAGCGCATCCTGTTTCCTGATATAGGTGGCAATCTTATAATAAATCTGCAGAAAGACCGCCGTATCCCGTGGATTCATGGCAAAAGCGATGATATTACGTATATCCGCTACAACACGGTGTGTAAAAAAGGTCATCTCCGCATTGCGGAGTCTGTAAGGTATCCCCTTCCGCTCCAGCTGATCCACAAGAGGCAGTACATTCTCATGATTCCGGTACAGCACCGCCGTCTGTGCCTGGCATCTCTCCGCCATCCTGACCAGATAATCGTACTGTGCCTTTCTATCGTTCAATGGAATCTGCTCAATCTCCTCACCGGCAGCTCTGGCCGCTTTCATATGCTTCTCGTGGCGCAGGATATTTTTTTGGATAAAACGATCCGCCGCCTCCACGATCTGCGCACAGGAGCGGAAGTTTTCCTCCATAAGCAGTACCCTGGCCCCCGGATGATCCTGTTCAAATGATAAAAGCGCTTCCGGATAAGCCGCACGGAAGCCGTATATGCTCTGATCCTCGTCTCCCACCATAAACAGGTTGTCCCGCCTGCCGGCAAGCAGTCTGATGATCTCATGCTGAATCTTCGAGGTATCCTGCGCCTCATCCACGCAGATATACCGGTATTGATCCTGAAAACACTGCAGTGTCTCCGGACTCTTTCTTAAAATATTATAAGCATATATCATCTGGTCGTCATAATCCATCAGATTGCCGGCATGCAGTTCTTCGTTATATAACTTATAAATATCCGAAATTCCGACATCCGTTTCCTCATCCAGCTGTCTGATCTCTTCCTCTGTTAACATCCTGTTCTTAATATAGGTAATCATGCTGCGAATGCCTTTCAGATCGCTTTCCGTGGCATAATCGCCCTGCGTGCTGCGGAAAATATCCGAAAGCATTCCGTTGATCCTGTCATTCTCCTTCGACAGGGAAAAGGGCGTCTTGCCAATTTGATTCCCATAATATTGGATCACCCGGGCACAGATCCCGTTTATGGTCCGAAACTCCAGACGGCTGCCGAATCCGTCTCCAAAATAAAAACGGAACCGATTTTTCATATCGCGGGCGGCGGCTATCGTATACGTCAGCGTCAGAATATTTTCAGGAGCAATCCCGGCACAATAAACCATGTAGCCGAGTCTCGTTACCAGCACGGTTGTCTTGCCGCTTCCGGGAACCGCCAGCAGAAGAATCGGCCCGTCTATGGAGCGGACCGATTCCGACTGCTGTTCGTTGAGCCGAATATGAAATTTACTGCAGAATTCTTCGTATGTCATTTTTACCTCTATTCCAAAGCAGCGCAAATTCTAACTGAACCTGTTCAGTTTGTTGCGCTGAATTGCTCATCAGAGAATTTATTCAACCTTATCTTCTTGTTGATCTTTCTTATTGATTGGCGGTCATTCGACCATTACCCTGCACCGCTTCTTATAGCAGGCAATGGCGTATTTCCAGATTGTCTTCATCCCTTCTGCCCGAAGTGCCTGCGCATAATCCCGCATTTCAATCTGTTCCAAAGCCTTCCGGCATTCTGCTTCCAGATCAGCGCTTTGCGCATACTTAACTTCGATCGCGATTCCGATCTCCTCGTCTTCGATCTGTATCTGAATATCGCTGTACCCGTCTCCGGATTCTCTGTTGGAGGTTACGATCCAGGACGCCTTAAATCCGAGTATCCCCAGCAGTATACCATGATAAAAGTTCTCCTTCGTTGGCCTTCTCACGAAAGTGTCCCGGATACTGATCGTCTTCTTCAAATACTCCGTAAACTGCTTTTCCACACCGTCAGCATCGCCTCTTTTCATAGACTCACAGAAGCGGTTCACCGCTTCGCCGTCTTTACGCATATGCTCCCGGAACATCTTCATGATCTGCCCGGTGAACAGATTACGAATCTCTCTGTTCGGAATCACCAATCGAAAGAAGTCCCCCTCCGTTCTGCCCTGCTGCGTCAAATATCCGGTGCTGAACAGAACACTCCAGACATTTTCCATCGAATCATACAATTCTTTATAAGTCAGTTCCTCATGAATCTCCCTGACTACAGCCTCCCCGGCAATCAACCGCTCGATCTCGTGTTTTGCCGCCCCCGCATCCGCCATATCAATGAAATGCCTCACGATATCATTACTGCTTGTATTTGACCAGTAATTACCGGGCGCTGCCGCTCTGTCCGACCGGAGTTTATCACAATAACAGATCACATCCCAGGGGCAATAGATATCCGTATCTCCGAAATGATATCCGTCGTACCACTCTTTCATAATGTCGTAAGCATCCGATATCTCATAATATCTCAAAAGCGCCCTTACTTCTTCATCGGTAAATCCAAAGTATTCGTCATACTGCACATCCGAGATCGTCATCACTTTCATATTATTCAGACCGGTAAAAATACTTTCCTTCGCTATGCGCAGACATCCCGTCAGTACGGCAAAATACAGATGGTCGTTTGTCTTCAGAACATTGCCGAACATCTTACGAAGCAGTGTCACCATCTGCTCGTAATAGCCTTTTTCATTTGCCTTTGCCAGGGGCACGTCATACTCGTCAATCAGGATGATGACCCTGCTGCCATAGTGCTTATGCAGAAGCATAGACAGTGTTTTCAGGCTGGCCGTCAGCACCACTTCTGACATGGCGAACACCCCGTCGCTGCCTCCGTCTATCACGGTCAACTGTCTGTACATCTCCTTCTCATTCTCCGTAAGGCGTCCGCTCCCTGTCAGGAACTGAAACCGCAGCGCTTCACTGCCGATCACGGAGCACAGCATGGAACGGGCCGCTGCAAAATCATCCCCCTCCACATCCTTCAAGCTGATGGAGATGACCGGAAACCGGCCCATATATTGCTCACAGAGCGTCGTTTCCTCCGCGATCCTCAGGCCGTCAAATATCTCTCTGTTTCCCCCGATTTCAAAAAAAGCCCTGAGCATACTCATGTTCAAAGATTTACCAAAACGCCTGGGACGGGTAAAAAGATTGACTTCTCCCCACTTCTGCAGCAGATCTACGATCATACCTGTTTTATCTATATAGTAAAACCCTTCCGTCCTGATCTTCTCAAAATTTTCGATTCCTACCGGAAGCTTCTTTTCAAAATGATTCATCTCCCAAACCTCCCGAAACGTAACCAATACGCCTCCCGACCAAACCGTCCTCCGGGTTTTATTCCGCACCTGCTTTTTTACATTGTACTTGATATTCGTACTTTATTCAATTTCATTTCATCACATTTACTTATCCCCTGAAAAAATCCCGAATCATGTTCTCACGGAATGCGCAGTTCAGCGCATTCCTGACTCGTGAACAGCAATAAAAATCCTGTCTTCATGATTCCCTGCCTGCGGCGGATCCAGCGACATGATTCATAAAAGCGGCCCGGACACCACGTCCAGGCCGCTATGGCACAACGCCTAAATATGATTCGCGACCTCAAATGCATCCCAGATCGCATACATAATATTGCTCACCTTCTTTGCATCTCCCAGCAGATAAATCTCCGGCACCTTGAACTCCAGCTCGTGATACAGGCTGTCCTCTTCCTTGTAGCCGACGGACAGAATCACGCTGTCGCAGACAATATCCTTCCCGCCGTCCGCACACTCCACGCTGAGCACGCCGTCATGATACCCTGTGGCCTTCGCCCCGGTCACCACTTCGATTCCGTTGTAAGGGATCAGCTCTTCCAGCATATCCTTGTTCGCATGGCACAGCGGTCCGTTCACCGCCAGAATCTTGTCCAGCGCCTCCAAGATCGTGACTTTCCGACCGTGCTGTGCCAGCCACAGGGCCGTCTCACAGCCCACCAGACCGCCGCCGATCACCACGGTACGCTCTCCGCAATCCTTCTGCCCCAGCAGCACTTCCGCCGCCGTGAAGGTATGCGCGTCGTCCCCCAGAGAAAAGACCTTCGGCGTAGAACCGGTGGCCACGATCACCGTATCGTAACCGCCGTCCAGCGCTTCCTTCGCCGTCACCTCATGGTTCAGCTGTACCGGCACGTTCAGCTTCTGCAGCTGTACCGCATACCATTTCGCCAGCGCAATGTCGTCTTCCTTGAACTCCGGCGCACCGCCCGGTAACAGATTACCGCCCAGCTGCGCTCCCTTCTCGAAAAGCGCCGGCTTATGGCCTCGCAGCGCCAGCACCCTTGCCGCCTCGCAGCCGGCAACGCCGCCGCCCACGATCATGACCTTTTTTGCCTTAAGGATCGGCTCATAGGCCGTCACCCGCTCTCTTGCCGCCTGCGGGTTGACCGCACAGTTGATCATGGAATACTCCTGGATCCTGCCCATACAGCCTTCATGGCAGGAAATGCAGGGCCGGATCTCGTCCCGCCTGCCGGCACGCAGCTTATTCACATAATCCGGTTCCGCCAGCAGCGGCCGTCCCAGGCTGATGATATCGCAATCCCCGTTTTCCAGAGAAGCAAGCGCCATATCCGGGTTGTCCATACGTCCCGCGCACAGCACGGGCACGTCCACCACTTCCTTCACCATCTTACAGTAAGTCCGGAAAAGCCCCTTCTCCTGATACATCGGCGGATGGTTCCACCACCATGCGTCGTAAGTGCCAACGTCCGTATCCAGCGCGTCATAGCCGTAGGAAGCTAAAAGCTTCGCCGCCTCTAAGCCCTCCTCGATATCGCGGCCCTTTTCCTCGAACTCTTCTTCCGGCAGGGCGCCCACCCGCCAGTCCTTGATCATGCTCTTTACGCTGAAACGAAGCGCCACCGGGAAATCCTGTCCGCAGCGGGACTTGATCTCCTCCACCACTTCTCTCGCAAACCGCAGCCTGTTCTCCAGTGAACCGCCATACTCGTCCGTGCGCAGATTAAACATGGAGATGGCGAACTGATCCAGCAGATACCCCTCGTGTACCGCATGAATCTCCACACCGTCAAAGCCTGCGCGCTTCGCATTGTAAGCCCCGTCACCGAAAGACTTCACGATACTGTGAATCTCCTCCACCGTCAGCGCCCGGCAGGTCTTGTCAAGCCACCTGTGCGGAATCTCCGAAGGTGCCACCGGCGGAAATTCCCCCAGATTCGTGGGAATCGTCACACGCCCGAAGCCGCCCGACATCATCAAGAAGATCTTACTGCCGTAGGCGTGCACCCGCTCCGTCATCTCCCGTCCCGTGCGGATAAAGTGCACCGGATTGTAGGTGGAATTGGGGCAGTTCGGCATACTCGGCTTCTCCACCTCACAGTCGGAAAAGGTAACCCCGGTAATGATCAAGCCGGTGCCTCCCTTTGCCCGCTCCACATAGTAATCAATGCCCCGCTGGTTAAATCCGCCCTCCGAGTCCGAAAGCCCCAGCGGCCCCATAGGCGCCATGGCAAAGCGGTTCTTGATGGTGAGCGAACCGATCTTCACCGGTGTAAAAAGTTTCTCATACATGCTGTAACCCTCCTGTTCGTAATATTTTCTCAACCTCTATGCGTTCTCACGGCCTTTGCAGTAAATGCAAAGACCTGGGCTGAACTGTTACATATTTTTTACTATAAGAAAATATTACCACCGTCCGGCCCGGTCCACTATCAACGAAACCATATCACCTGCCAACAATCCTTTTATACGATGCCCTGCACCAGCTCCAAAATCCCCTTCTCTTCCTTTCTCTCTTCCCGCACAACAACGGAAATCTTCCACGGCAGCGAATCCGAAAGCCCGATCATCCGCAGGCCGTCCCGTTTGATCTCGTCCCTGTGAATATCGACCACGATCCCCAGCCCGATCTTTTCCTTGCAGAAACGATAGATCAGCTGTCCCTCCATGGTCTTTACTACAATATCCGGTGCAAACCCGAAATCCCGGCACCGCTCCACCAGACTGTGATAGCAGGAGAATTTTTCATTCAGTGAGATCAACGGCTCCCCCTGCAGGTCCTGCACGGACAGACTCTCCCGCCCGTAAAGCGGATGCCCCTCATAGACCAGCACGGACAGCTGAATGCGAAACAGCTCCTTCACCCACAGTTCCCGGCTGCCCACCTGCCCGATCACGAAACCGACATCCAGCTCTCTTTTCAACACCTTGTCCAGCACATCCTGATTCGAGGCTTCCTCCCACTGAATCGTCATCGCCGGACAACGCTTCTTATACGCTTCCAGCTTCTGCAGCGGGAACACGTTCAACACCCCGCAGGAAAACCCGATCTCCATCCTGCTGCCCCGGTTCCGAAACCGCCGGATCCCGGTCTCCAGCGCATCCAGCTCCTGCAGCAGCGTGCGGCTGTTCTCATACAGATAAACACCGCTGTCCGTGGGCAGCATCCCGCCCGGCGTGCGCGTAAACAATTCCGTGTCCAGATCCGTCTCCAGATTATGGATCACCCTGCTCAATCCCTGCGGTGTGATAAAAAGCTGCTTCGCCGCCTTATTGACGCTCTTTTCCTCGTATACCCGTAAAAACGCTCTCAGATCCTTTGTGTCCATTCTCCCCACACCTATTTCACGTGTTTCATTTCCTGATATTTTCGCACCAGACTGTCCCTCGGCTCGATCTTCTTCCCAATTCCATATTCATATACTGTCGTCCAAAGCTCATCCGCCTCCATCCACTCTACCACCTGCAGCGCACAAAACAACGTGATCTCCTCATTTCTGTGTCTGGAATTCTGGAAGAAAAACTCTATCCCGGAAGCTGGTTCCGCCAGTTCGATCGCCGTCATCAGGACCATCTCGCATAAGCAGTTGATCTCATCATCCAGCTGGTATGTGCTGTCATACTTTTTCAGTCCGCCCAGTTTCTCTTTTCTCTCATCGATCAGCTTCCCCGCCTCTTCAATCGCCATATACTTTACGTCGCTGGTTTTCAACTCATCAAGCAGTACGTTTAACTGATAAATTTGCAGGGCTTCTCTGCTCAATCCCCCACTTACCGCATCATTCAACAGTATAGCTATCTTCTCCCGGGAATACCCGTTGCAGAACCATTTCTTCACCACCAGTCGAAACAGCTCCGGCTGTTCCCATCCCACAGAGCGGAACGCGTCATCCGTGGAAAAAAGGTAGTAATTGCATGCCGTACACAGCATACGATATAAGTCAGACAACAGCCGCGCCGATTTATCACAATTCTCGTCTTCCGCCGGGATCTTCTCCAATGCCTTAATATAATTCTTAACCAGAAACCGCCACTTGGGTCTCTGATTCTTGGGAATCACCCGATTTGGCGCAAAATAATTCTGGGCATAGGCATTCTCCAAAAATACCGGAATCTCCTGCTCCAGTTTCTCGAAACTTATCGTATCTTTCTTCGCCACGCTCCTGGCATCTTCCCCTGCCAAAACGCCCTGAATGATCAGGTCTACCTCCTCTTTTTGGCCTTTTGTAAATTTTTTATAGCTTTCCGCAAAAGCTTTTTCCAACAGCTCTCTGTCCGCCGCTTTTATCAACTCCCTGAATTCCTGTATCTTCATTGGTGCACCCTCCCAAACTGACTAGTATCTGCCGCCGTTTCTTTTGTTCCTGCTTTCTGCAGGCGTTTCTTCGTTCACGCTTCCTGCAGGTATTCCTTTTATGCTCATTTCCCGCAGCGGTTCTCTCTTTCCTGAACCCGACGATCCTGTTTTATTGTATCATGAACGCTTTGGCACAACAACATGAAATCTCTTACCTGCCAGATCATAAATCAAGCCCCGTTGACAGTAATCCTATGATATAATTTCTAAGGAAAGTATCAGATTCAGAATAAACAGAAAGGTATCGTGAAAAATTTGAATGACCAATTTATCCGACAGATCATCATAGACTGGAACAAAATAGAAACACACAGCTATCTGAGAAAAATCCCGGCCCTCTGCGGACTGGACAGACTGGAATTCACGCAGCCTGTAACCTTTTTCGTAGGGGAGAACGGCAGCGGAAAATCCACGCTGCTGGAAGCGATCGCCGTCGCCTATGGCTTTAACCCCGAGGGCGGCACGAGAAACTATAATTTCTCCACCTACGACTCCCACTCCGGCCTCCATGAAGTCATCACCATAGCCAAAGGCTACCGCCGGGCGCGGGGCGGCTATTTCCTGCGGGCGGAGAGCTTCTATAATGTGGCCACCAAAGAAGAAGACTATGCCGACGCAGACCACCCCTCCGAGCATTATCACGAGAAATCCCACGGTGAGAGCTTCCTTGCCCTTGCCCAGAAGCGGCTCAATCCCGACGGCGTCTATATCTTCGACGAGCCGGAGGCAGCCCTCTCGCCACAGCGCCAGTTGACACTGCTGATGGAAATCTGCAACTGTGCCAAAAGCGGCTCCCAGTTCATCATCGTCAGCCATTCCCCGATCCTGTTAAGTATCCCCGGCGCCGAGATCCTGACTTTCGACGACGGGACGGTGCATCCCTGCACCTATGAGGAGACGGACAGCTATCAGATCACGAAGATGTTTATTGACAACCGGGAACAGATTCTGCAGCGGCTGATCAGATAATAAGCGCGCATTTCACACCTGTAAATCCGTTCCAGACATACCACTATAATAGCCATTTTCACACCAGCCCAAAATTGTATCTCAAAAAGAACATCCAGAATTCCTTATGAATGCGCCAAACGTCCAAATCCACAATAAGAATAAATTGACAAAGCAAATTCTTCTTCACAAATACACTAAACAATCAATCGGGGCTGCTGCAAAACCAAAGTTTTACAGCAGCCCCTGTTTATAGCTGTCTCACCGGAAATCTACTTAATATTCAACTTCGCAAACAGCTCCCCAAGACTGGTTCCCAGACTCTCGCCGGAACCGTACTGTTTCACATCAATCTTCTCTACCTCTTCCGCCTGCTGCTCTTCCAGCGCCTTCATACTCAGCGAAATCTTGCCGTTATTCGTATTCAACACCTTGACCTTAACCTTGTCTCCAACCTTAAGCACCTCGGACGGCTTCTTAATTCTTCTCTGGCTGATCTGTGAAATGTGCACAAGGCCGCTCAATCCGTCTTTCAGATCTACGAATGCACCATACGTCTGCAGGCTTTCTACCGTGCCTTCCATAACGGTTCCCGGTACGAGCATCGCCACCTTGTGGTCATGCTCCTCTCTGGCCTTCTCCCGCAGGACTTCTCTTGCCGACAGCACCAGTTTCTCCTTCTCTCTGTCTACCGTGATGACCCTGACCTCCAGCGTTTTTCCCTTATATTCTTCAAGATTCTCCACATAAGACAGCGACAGATGAGAAGCCGGAATAAATCCGCGGATACCTTCCAGATAGGCAACCACTCCCGCATTCACAACCTCACTTACCTTGACAGCGATCTCTTTCTTCTCCTCCAGATAGCCGGTCAGTACATCCCATGCAAGTACCGCGTTCGCTTCTTTTCTTGAGAGCAGGATGTTCCCCTGTCCGTCATCCATTTTCACCACAGAAGCCTCGATCACATCACCTTCGTGCACATCCGCCATCACAGAAAATCCCGGATCATTGCTCATATCCGCTGCTTTGATGATCCCCTGCGTATAATACTTGAGATCCAGCGTGACCTCTTCCTCATTCACACCGATCACCGTACCCTTGATCACATCGCCTTCCTGAATTTTGCGGAAAGATGCTTCCAGTTCTTTTTCATAGTCTTTCATTGTCTCTTCCATAATCTGTGTCCCCCATGTATTCTGTTTGATCGTGTCAGGCTCTGCCGTATAACAAAATATCTGCCGGCCCGACGGTTTCAGTATAGCACATTTTATGAAAACAAGCCAATCATTTACTATTTCCAGCTAAAATTTCTAATTATGTCCGTGACTGTTCATGGTCAATGTCAGTTAGGTAAGTAGAATGACTCTGCCGGAAAGTGGCTTTTGACTATTTTCCTGTGCAAGAGGTACAGGGAATACGAGATATCCCTTCGTGTCCTGCGTTTTCCCATCAGGAACGGCACCTTTGAAAGCATCATAACTAATCTTCCTGAAAATGAATTTCATGCGGCTGCATTCGGGAGAGGAACCGCTTCATAAAAAACTTTTACTCCTTTCCATACGATACCTCTTCCGCCACCATGCTCACTTCCGGTTCAAATGAATATACAACATCACTCTTCCTTTTTTATTTCTCGAACAATACTGTTCCAAGCATGTCCATAATCTGTTTCATCATATCCGGCTCTTTAAACATACGAACAAAGAACTCCTCATTTTGTTCATAGCGGCTCGCCGCCATATTTGGAAAATCTTTCTCGAAAAGCAGCATAAAAGTCTTTAAATCATTATTCTGTGCATATCCATGCCACTTATCCTGCGCTTCATAATCGCTTTCAATCTGTAAAAGGACTTTATCCATCTCAGTAAAACTTCACGGCAAAAGCGCTCTACTACCTGTTTTTCGCTGGCTGTTCCATATATTTTCTCATAACGCTCCCACTGTTTTGGCTGGCTGATTTTTATAAATTTCAGAAAAGTTTCTGTATCCAATGCCAGCTTACGATCAAATTTGCGCGGATCACCTTTCTCATAGTCGCCCTCAGTAATAAGATATTCTTCTATATCCTGTTCAAAACGTTTTTCCTTTATATCAAAGTCTGACATGGATTGTTCCTCCTAAGTGTTTTTGTGTTTTAATTAATTTTCTTCACTGTGCATTTGCTCACTTCGCTTTTCTTTCTGCTGTAAATAAAACATAGTTTTTTGTATTTCGATTTCTTTTCGCAATTCTTCATATGAGATTGTCGACACGTTGTGTCGACAATCTGGGGAAACTCTTTATAAAAGCGCAGACAGTGATAAAGATTACTGCGATCATAGCCTTTTCCATACTGTGCAGTCAGCTCTTTGGATAATTTTTTAATGATATTGGCACCGTACTCAGCGCGATCTGAACCGTCAATTTCTTCTTCAGCTATTCGATATCCAATCAGCCAGTTTCTTTGTGACAGGATTGTATCAACTGCATGATAGGCTTGCCGTTGGGAAGTTTCTATAATGTTTTGTATATCTGATAATATATTTTCTGATTTTTGATAGATGCTCATAATATCAGTATTTTCAGTTTTCATTGGTTCATTCATAAAGCACCTCGTAAATTATTATGCTGTTGACATCCATCCACATATTTTTAATGACCCTTATCTTTTATTCAGCATAATCTTTTATCAACATTTTCATTCCATGTTTATTATTATTCTCTAAGAACTACAGTAAATTGTAATGTCTATTTTCCCTATTATCTTAGTATATCCGACTACTCAAACATTATCAAGCCAAACATTTTTACTTTTTTATCTTCATATAAGATTTTCTGCCTGAAATCTGACCGTCTGTGCTCTTCCTGCCTCATTTGCATGGTACGGAGGTGCATAACTAAATGGATATTTCCTGTCATTCCCTTTTCCCTGTTTAACATTTGTTTCAGATATATTATACTGTACTTATCAGTGAAGAGTAACCAGCAGGAGAAGCTCTTTTCTCCTGCTCAACCAACAGTTGAACCGCAGGAAATCCACTGTCAGTTCCTTCTTTGAAGGTATTCTGTTAAGTATAATGGCTGCAAGGAGGTCAAAACAGATATGAATCAAGAAGCAATAGGAGCTTTCATCGCTGCCTGCCGTAAGGAAAAGAATCTTACTCAGATGCAGTTAGCAGAAAAACTTAACATCACCAACCGGGCAGTCTCCAAATGGGAAACGGGAAAAAGCTGTCCAGATGTATCTATCATGCTGGAATTATGCGATATCCTGGAAATCACCGTGAACGAACTGCTCTCAGGAGAAAGGATCACTATGGAAAATTATCAGAAAAAAGCAGAAGAAAATCTTATTGAACTGCAGGCTAAAAAGGAAAAAGCACAGAAAAGTTTTAAAAGGATTGAATCGATATGGCTGGCAATCGCGTTGTTGTTAAGCCCTGTCCATTTCGTCATAAACTACTACTATCCGGAAAACAACGGCACCGGAATCGGCCTTGCCATTCTGTTTATCGGACTGGTCATGTTTGTCATATACTTTATAAAATATTATGAGATCCGGCTCAAGTAATACGGCTGAAAAGACGGCGCAGCCTGCACTGCGCCGTCTTTATTTTCCATCATTGCTTATTTACCATCCATCTGCTCTGCTCTTCCTGCTGTTCGATCATACGACCGCCTCTATCAGCAGCTTATCTCCCACTACAACCTGCCGCATGCCGGTCTGCTTGCTCTTATTAAAATCAAAACTTAGCATATACCCTCTTTCCAGATGATAATATTCCAGATATTCCGCCAGTTGGTCTTCTCCCCGCCGATTGTATTCCTGCCCATGCCAGATCTTAAGCTCGACAATACTTTGAATACCTTTGTAGTCAATAATGATATCCGTCCGCTTCATATTGCGTGTCCTGGCTTCGATATAGTAATTCCCGCTTCCGTTGATGATCGGCTTTAAAAACATCAGAAATATCCTTCTTCCATTCTCCTCAACAAATCTGTCGTCTGCATCTGCATAGATCTCTTCAAAATATTCACAGAATTTTCGCATGACCAGATCCATATGAAGAAAGCCTCCCTTGATAAACTGATTCTTTTCCATATCGGCAGCCGTAAAGATCCTGCTGTCCGTCTCATTTTCAGAAATCAGAAGATTATATAGCTTCATCTCAAAGATTCTGTTGGAGACACTGACCATTCCCTGTTTTTCAGCCAGAAAACCGAACATCTTCCCTATATTGATCTTAAAGTTTTCGATCTCATAGGCATATTTTTTCCCTTGAAACAGAATGCTTTGGATCATTTCTTTTAACTCTGGATAGTCAGCAAGCTTTTTACCCATATCATCAAATAATGTATTAGGTTCTTTCAACAGTTCCCTAACCGCGCATTGGAATCCCTCCCGACTCCACCCTTTCGGCGCATCCTGCGCCATAATCTGACATAATCTGGAAACCAGGAACGGATAACCGGAAGTATATTCATATAAGATGCTGCTCATCCACGCAATATCAATCCCCATGTTCCAGTCGTCTTCATATTCCTTAAGCATAGAAGCAATCTCATCCGTTGAAAAACAGATATCCAGATTAAAGTCGGCCGCAACATTCCAGGGGCTGTTGTATTTGGGCTCCGCGCCCGGATGAAGTTTGAGTTTCAGATTCTTTACATCATATACCCCGGCAAGAATCACTGATTTGAAAGTTTTATCCTTTCCTTTCATCTGCTCCAGATATTTTTCTCTAAGAAGCCCCAGAAAAGACAGGAAAATCTGATTATCCGAACTCTTGTCCACTTCATCGATCATCAGAATGACCTCCCGGCCGCAATTCATGCAGAGCTCTGTAATCCTCTGCCCTAAGTCATCAAAAGGAAAATCCCTTGATATCGGCTGCTGCCAGTCATAGAGCAGGTTGTCCGATACTCCCTGTACCTTCAGGATGCGCGCAGTCTTACGGATGAAACCCGCAGCCAATGCATAGAGCGAGACAAACAATTCATCTGCGGATTCAAAGCTTAAGCTTAACACAATATAATCGTTTATCAACTGTTCTTCCAACAGATATAAGATCGTCGTTTTCCCACACTGTCTGGGACGGTCTATTGTAAAATAATTTCCAGGCGACACATATCGGACAATTATCTGTTTAATTGTCGCTGATATATCTGCCATATAGTTTTTCTCTGGAATACAGACTCCCGCCGTATTAAAGCTCTTCATATGAATACGCCTCTCTTTTACGCCAATGATCACACATCCGCTTCGTGTGTATAATTATATTCCAGCTGCAGCTCTTTTACAAGCACAAAACAGAGACTTCGGGAATAAGCCCCCAAAGTCTCTGATATCTCAAAGCATTATGCTTTTACACCCGTACATGCCGTAAGCTTTCCGTCCACAACATCGATCAAAATTCTATCCTGCGCGCCCACGTCACCCTTAAGCATCAGCCGTGCCGCAAGGGTCTCCACATTCTTCTGCAGATAACGCTTCAGCGGCCTTGCCCCGTAAGTCGGGTCATACCCTCCCTCCACGACATAATTCTTCGCCTCTTCCGTAAGCGCAATCGAGATCTCACGGTCCGCCAGGCGTTTGTTCACATCCGCCACCAGTAAGTCAATAATGCCGTAAATATTTTCTTTCGTCAATGGCTTAAACAGAATCGTCTCATCCAGACGGTTCAAAAATTCCGGCCTGAAATGTGCCCGCAGATCATCCATCACGAACTTCTGGCTCTCTTCGCTGATATTTCCCTGCTCATCGATACCGTCCAGCAGATAAGACGAACCGATATTGGAAGTCATGATCAGGATTGTATTCTTGAAGTCCACCGTGCGCCCCTGGGAATCCGTGATCCGTCCGTCATCCAACACCTGCAGAAGAACATTGAACACATCCGGATGCGCTTTCTCCACCTCATCAAAGAGCACGACCGAATAAGGTTTTCTGCGGACTGCCTCTGTCAGTTGTCCGCCTTCATCATAGCCGACGTATCCCGGAGGCGCCCCGATCAATCTGGATACCGAATATTTCTCCATATACTCACTCATATCGATACGAACCATATTACCCTCATCATCGAAGAGACTCTCTGCAAGCGCTTTCGCAAGCTCTGTCTTCCCTACGCCCGTAGGGCCAAGGAACAGGAAAGAGCCAATCGGTTTCGTCGGATCCTTGATTCCTGCCTTAGAGCGGATGATAGCTTCCGTCACCAGTTCTACACCTTCATCCTGGCCAATCACACGCTTGTGGAGTTCATCAGCCAGATGAAGGGTCTTGCTCCGCTCGCTCTCGTTGAGCTTCGCAACCGGAATCCCGGTCCATCGTGACACGATCCTGCCGATCTCATCATCCGTCACACTCTCATGAACCAGAGATTTGTCTTCGTCCTTCACCTTCGCCTCCTGCTCTTCCAGCTGTTTCAAAAGCTGCGGCAGCCTTCCGTACTGCAGCTCCGCTGCTTTGTTCAGATCATAAGACTGCTGGGCCTTCTCGATATCTTTATTCACCTGCTCGATCTCTTCCCGGATCTTCCGTACACGCTCCACATCGACTTTTTCATTGTCCCATTGAGCCTTCTTCCCGGCAAATTCTTCCCTGTGTTCCGCCAGTTCTTGCTGAAGGTGTTCCAGACGTTCCCGGCTTAGGCGGTCATCCTCCTTCTTAAGCGCCGCCTCCTCGATCTCCATCTGCATAATCTTCCTTTGCAGCTCATCCAGCTCCGTCGGCATGGAGTCAAGCTCTGTCTTGATCAGCGCACATGCTTCATCCACCAGGTCAATCGCCTTATCCGGCAGGAAACGGTCAGAGATATAACGCTCCGATAATGTAGCCGCCGCAACCAGCGCACTGTCTGTAATCTTCACTCCATGGAATACCTCATAACGCTCCTTCAATCCACGTAAGATGGAGATCGCATCCTCCACCGTCGGCTCATCCACCATAACCGGCTGGAACCGGCGTTCCAGGGCAGCATCCTTCTCAATATACTGACGATATTCGTCCAGCGTCGTCGCACCGATACAGTGCAGCTCACCCCTTGCGAGCATAGGTTTCAACATATTGCCCGCATCCATGGCTCCGTCCGTCTTGCCTGCGCCCACGATCGTATGGAGCTCATCGATAAAGAGGATGATCCTTCCGTCGCTGTTCTTCACATCCTCAAGCACGGCTTTCAGACGCTCCTCAAACTCTCCGCGGTACTTTGCCCCCGCCACCAGGGCGCCCATATCCAATGAAAAGATTGTCTTATCCTTAAGGCCTTCCGGCACATCACCCCGGACAATCCTCTGGGCCAGTCCTTCCACGACTGCCGTCTTGCCCACGCCCGGCTCACCGATCAGAACCGGATTGTTCTTCGTCTTTCTGGACAGGATCCGGATCACATTACGGATCTCCGAGTCACGCCCGATCACTGGGTCTAATTTCTGCTCCCTCGCGCGCTCCACAAGGTCTGATCCATATTTGTTCAATGTATCATAGGTATCTTCCGGGTTGTCGCTGGTCACCCGCTGATTGCCTCTGACCGTGGACAGGGCTTTCAGAAAATCATCCCTCTTAATCCCCATCTCCCTGAAGATCGTCTTAAGTTCCCTGTTCGGATGCTTCATCAGGGACAGGAACAGATGCTCCACAGATACATACTCGTCGCCCATCTGCTTCGCCTCGTCCTCCGCATGGATCAGCGCCTTATTCAGATCCTGGCCTACAAACTGCTGCCCGCCCTGTACCTTCGTGCGCTTGCGAAGTGCTTCCTCTGTCCGGTTCACAATCATATTCTTGTCAATTCCCATCTTCTCCATGAGCTTAAGGATCAGGCTGTCGTCCTGGGTAAGCAACGCATACAGGAGATGCTCCTGCTCGATCTCCTGGTTGCCGTATTCCATTGCAACACGCTCACACTCCTGGACTGCCTGGATAGACTTCTGCGTAAATTTATTTATATTCATAGTTACAGCCTCCTTTTTAAAATGCTGAATCGGTTGTTGTTCTATTTACGATATAACAATAACGCATTTTATTAGCCACGTCAAGGGTTGAGTGCTAATTCTTTATAAAAAATTTGTGAAGCTTTGATTTTACGGGCTTCACAAAGGTTTTTCACTTGCTTTCGCACTCAATTTCCTTGATTTTTTTTACATAAATCGTGCTTCGTGCCGCACCTTCTTTTTTCAAATAAGCACCTTCAACCATATCCAGTAAAACGGCCCTTGCTCTACGGTGTTTTACCCTCAAAAGCTCTACTGCCTTAGCTGTTGTAATGGAGTAAATCTGTTGTTCCTGCTCATTATCTGGCAGTCCTTCTATCGTATCCGGCATTTTATCGACACTATCCGGCACTTTCCCAATAGTATCTGGCACTATTTTGGCATTATCCGGCACTTTTTTAATGGTATCCGGCATTTCATCATCATTATCCGGCACTTTATTGGCATTATTGAGATCAATCTGACCTCGATAGATATTGATGCGCAGATCAACTTCTCCTCCGATAAATTCCGGTTCCCGCAGTCCGGCGGCTTTTACCTTACCAATAATTCTCGGAATGCCGCTTCCCCAATGTTCAATCAGATTCTTCCTCTTTTTTATCAGGAACAAATTCCATGATGTCTCCAACATCACAATTTAACACAGAACAAATTTTCGACACAATTTCTGTACTAACATTCTCATCTTTTGATAATCGAGACATTGTTGTTGTACTAACACCTGTCATTGCCCGCAGATCTTTCTTCATCATGTCTTTATCAATCAACAATTTCCACAATTTCTTGTAACTAATTGCCATTTTTTCACCTCAGTCTTATTTTTAATTCTTAAATATCGAATTTTAAGCACAAATACTGATGGAACCTCTCTTTACAGACATTAATATAGACTTCATGTATCCTATACTTTCTTCTCTACCCTCTCTATCACACAGCTATGCAACTTATCCTTACTGCTCTTATCATAATTGATCCCTACCAGCAGGATTTCCCCGGCATATCCCTCAAGCGCCTGAATGTAGTGTCTGTCCTTAATCTGCTGTATCGCTGCGTTCGCAGTTTTGTCATATTTCAGCTCCACTACGAGCGCCGGCTTATTGACAGACGAAAGCGGCAGGAATACCACATCTGCGAAGCCCCGCCCGGAAGGGAATTCCCTGATAAGCCTGTACTCTTTCCTCGCACTGTAATATGCAAGCCCGATGGCGCAGCTAAGCGAATTCTCATCATTGTAAGTCAATATGGACGCCGCTTCCATGTGTGCTTTGTCAAGCCCGATGGCAACACGCTCCTCATTCTCGTTCAAAGTATCCGTAAGAAGCTGTTCTGACGCCTTTAGAATACGCATAATCTCCGGCCAACCGCTTACACTCATGGCATTCTCGAATTCTCCGATAATCTCCTTATTCGGAATGAACGCCTCCCCTGCCTCTGGTTCATATCCCAGGTATCCAAGGTGTATCAGCAATGTAAGCACATCATCCTTGGTCTTGAAACTGCGCATATCATTCTGGAAGCTCAAAGTATTCACCTCCACCCGCTCCCCGCCAAGCATCTGTATAATATCTGTCCTGAGTCCGTCGAAATCCATATCCATGTATATCTTCAGCGCCTCATAAGTCTCCGTAGAAGTCCAGTAATTGGAGAGTATACGATTTCTCATTGCCGCCACGACAGATCTTGGATTATAGATATGTTTAAACTTTCTGAGGCTGTATCCGTCGTACCAATTGCTGACCGCATCAAAGTCCATATCATACCGGCCGCACAGTCCTTTTACCTCTTCTTCTGTAAAACCAGTATATTCTTCAAAGATAAACTGCTCCGTCATAGAATATTCCCAGAACATATTCAGCGCAGAGTGCTGTCCGTATTTCTTCACAGGCAAAATACCTGTCATGTACGCAAGCGCAACATAAGGCTGGTCTTTCAAAAGATTCCTCAGAAAATCAAGGTACTGCTTCTGCAATGCCTCCGACTCCTGCCTTTCTCGTATCACACAGTCCCACTCGTCTACCAGGAAAACAAACCGACTGCCCATCCTTATATAGAGCCGCTCAAGGGCTTCCGATAAAACAACTATCCCCTCTGGGATTAACTCGCCATATTCCTCCCTGAGTTCCTCTATGACTGCCCCCTCTAAATACTCTGTTACCTGCTGGTTTTTCGACCTGATCACGAATTGCTGCATATTCAGATAAATCACATCATACTGATTCAAATGCTCCCGAAATGTCCTGTCATTTTCTATCTTCAATCCTTTGAACAGTTCAGCAGAATCACACCCCCGGCTATAATAAGCCGCCAGCATCTTAAGCGCCATCGACTTGCCGAAGCGCCTGGGCCTGCTGACACATACATATTTATCCTCTGTATTAAGGAATCCGTTTGTACATGCGATCAGGTTCGTCTTGTCCACATAGATCTCCGAACGAACAGATTCCCAAAAACCTTGATTACCCGGATTCAGATAAATCCCCATACACCGCACCCCGCTTTCCAAAAACCCTGCACTTTATCTGCCTTATCCCTGTCTGTTTGTTATACCCAACAGCTCCGGCTCCATCTTACTGATATGTGTCTCCAGCGTATTCCGGTCCACCAGCGCAGGCACGACTCCCTGCCTGGATACGCAGAACCCCGCCGCATACATTGCTACACGGATAGCCCGTTCCAGTGAATAACCCTCACTCAGATATGACGCAAACGCGGAAATAAACGCATCCGCGCCTCCTGTCGCATCAATCGACATAAAATCTGCCGCCGGGAAATACCTCTCCATATCCGCGGTCTTCAGATAACACCCTTCCTCTCCAAGCGTAATAATAACCACTTCTATCCCTTTTCCAAGAAAATATTCCGCCTGTTCCTCCACCGAACTTAAATCCGGGCATAAGGCTGCCGCTTCCTTTCGATTGGGGATAAAGATATCAGTAAGCCCAAGAAGCTCTTCCGGTATCGTCTTCACAGCCGCCGGCTTCAGAATATTTTTCACCCCGTATTCCTTCGCCGTCCTTGCCGCTTCGATAACCGTCTCAACGGGAATCTCCGTTGCAAGAAGACAGAACCCGGCATTCTTGAACAGATACTGCCGCTTGCGGATTCTCTCCGCCGACAGATTCCCATTCGCGCCCGATAATATCGTTACCGCGCTTTCGCCGCCTTTCTCGATATAGATATATGCTTTTCCGGTCTGCGCGTTCAGATCTCTGTGAACGCCCTGCGTCGTTACATTCTCCCGTTCTAACGTATCAAACAGAAACGCCGCATCCGCGTCATTTCCGATCTCACCGATCAAAGAAACTTCCCTGTTAAGCTTCGCTGCGCCTACCGCCTGGTTTGCCCCCTTGCCTCCTGCCGTAGTGGTGGAATTCAAGATCGTTGTAGTCCGTCCCGACTGCGGAAGCCAGTCTACATTAAATGTAACATCCAGGTTGATGCTGCCGACAACTACGATCTTTTTGACACGCATAAATGACGGCGGTTCCAGGCTGTCTTCATTATCGAAAACATACGGCGCTGCAAAGAGATATTCCGGATCATGCTCTCTTTTCTCGCATTTATCAATCAATTCTTTACATATATATTGTCCAAATTCCAGATACGGAATCTTAACACTTGAAATATGCGGAAAGGAAATCCCTTCTCTGACATCATCCTTTAAACTTACCAGCGACAAATCCGACGGGATATAATAATGAAGCCGTTCCATCTGTTCATATAATATCAGAGACGACGCAAAATGAGAACTTACAATTCCCGATATCCCATAATTGATAATTTTAGGAAAACACTCCCTGTCCGATATATATAATTCCATCTTCTCACTGTACGGAATCTGATTCTCATAGAGACATTTCTTGAAGCCCTCCAGCACAAGGGCCGAACGCTGGCTTCTTTCTTTCAGGAGACAGGCAAGCCGTGTGTGCTTATAATCTAACAGTTTCCGGGTCAGCATGTATCCCATCCTGGCAAAATCTATAAAAAAGGAACCCTCTGCAAATCCATTAATATAACAGACCGCGGTGTTCTGCTCTGTAAAATAATGTTCATGCTGCATACTCTGATCCGATACCGGCTCCCATATGATGCCGTCCACGTTATTCTTACACAAAGACGTAATATGCTTAAGTTCCGTCTCCATGTTGTTCCTGCTGTCATACAGCAGAATACTGTATCCATTCTCCTGCGCTGTATGCAAGATACCATTCAGCATCAAATTCGTCTGAGAACCTCTTCTTAAGAGCACTCCGATCTGGAAGTTTTTTGCAGTAGATATGTTTTTTACATTCGCGTACGGCGTGTAATTGTAATCCTTTACTATCTTTAGCACCCGGCTGCGGGTTTCTGAATTGATATTCTGATCTTTGTTGTTAATGATTTTGGAAACTGTAGATATAGAAACACCAGCCAGATTCGCAATCTCTTTAATTGTCATAGGTCTTTCCTCGTCTTATTCGTTATGTAACCATTATGTATGATAATTCAGGTTTTGTCAACGATCAAAGGTACCATGTTGTACAACATGCACAAGAAAATATTATAAGAAAAAATTTTTATTATATAATTTCCAAAATAAGTGTTGACAGAAGCAAAAATGTAATGTAGTATATATGCATGAGAAAATTGTTTAGGAAATCATTTTCCCTAAACATTTTGACAATCCACATCATCAACAACACTTTATTATGGAAAGGAGAAGCATGAGTAATAACGAAGCACAGAAAGAATGGGAAGCATTTACCAGCGCTTCCGTGGCAAAGAGTACGGCCGACCATGCAAAACTCATCACACGGCTTAAGAAGCCAACGGGGAAAGTGGATGTAGTCATCGACACGGATACATATAATGAGATCGATGACCAGTTTGCACTGGCATATCTGATTAAGTCAGATGAGAAATTGAACTTAAAGGCAATCTACGCCGCACCTTTTTTCAACCTGAAGTCCTCCGGTCCCGCCGACGGGATGGAGAAGAGCTATCAGGAGATCTTAAGAGTTCTGACACTTCTGGAAAGAGAAGACCTGAAGGACGTTGTCTTCAGAGGCTCCACCCAGTATATGCCGTCTGAAGACGAACCAGTAATATCCGATGCAGCAAAAGACCTTGCCGAACGTGCCATGGGGTACACAGAAGAGAACCCGCTGTATGTCATCGCAATCGGGGCAATTACGAATGTATCTTCCGCACTGGTCATGAAGCCGGAGATCAGGGACAGAATTGTACTGATCTGGCTTGGCGGCAACGCGACGCACTGGCCGCACAATAAAGAATTCAATCTTTATCAGGATGTAGCCGGAGCCAGAGTCGTATTCGGATGCGAAGTACCGCTTGTACAGCTGCCCTGCATGGGCGTCGTATCGGCATTCACCACCAGCGGGCCGGAATTAGAGTATCATCTGAGAGGGAAGAACAAGCTTTGCGACTATCTCGTAGATGTCACAACCAAAGAAGCCATGGAATGCTATGGCGGCTCTACATGGACAAGGCCGATCTGGGATGTCACTGCAGTAGCCTGGCTTTTGGACGGCGACTTTATGGAAGACTGCCTGATTCACAGTCCGATACCGGAATATGACGACCGGTACGCATTTGACAATAACAGGCATTTTATCAAGTACGTGTATTACATTAACCGCGATAACCTGTTTGCAGATTTATTCAAAAAACTTACCAAATAAAATAATATAGAAAAGGGGAATTGTTATGAAATTGAAGAAAATTATATCATTGACACTCGTTACAGCAATGACGGCCGGCATGGCTCTTACCGGATGCGGCGGCTCAAGCGGAGACTCCGGCAGCGATTCCGGCAGCAGCTCTTCCGACAGCGGTTCTTCCGACAGCGGAGATTCTGTTACAATCAAATGGCTCTCCCAGGGAACCGGCGAAGACGGCTGGGAAGGCATCACAAAACCGATTCTCGAAGCATACGAAGAAGAGACCGGCGTACATATCGATGCAGAATTCTATACCTTCAATGACCTGTTCGAAGTAATCGAGACAAAAGCTGCGGCAGGAGAAGCAGATTTTGACGTTGTGAGCGTTGATGTTACCTATGTATCCAAGTATGGTTCCAGTGAATATCTCGAACCGCTTGACCAGTATTTCAGCGATGAAGAGAAAGCAAAATGGGACGACGCTTCTTATCAGGCAGGCGTATGGGAAGACACCATGTACGCCGCACCGGAGAATACATCTACCCAGGAATTATATTACAATAAGACTCTGCTTGATAAGGCCGGTATCAAGCTTCCGGAAAATGACGCCGACAACCGTCTGACCTACGAAGAAGTTGCAGAGCTTGCAAAGCAGGGGCTTAAAAAACTGGATCCGGACGGATCCCAGGGATATATCGGTTTCGATTTCCAGCAGGTAAGCCGTGTATATCAGATGAACATGCTGGCAAACTCTATGGGCGGCAAGAATATCAGCGACGACGGATATTCTCTGGACGGTGTTGTAAATACCCAGCCATGGATCGACGCTATGACCTGGTATCAGAAGCTGGTAGACGACGGAATCGCTTCCCAAGGATACGATGCGGACCAGCTTGGAGAACAGTTCTATGCCGGAAAGATGTTATTCATGGTTGGCGGTACCTGGACACCTTCTAATATGAAATGTGATGACGAGATCGGATATACTTATGCACCTTGCTTCGAGGGACATGAAGACGAGGTTGCTACCTCAACCGGAAGCTGGTACTTCGGAATCAATTCCAAATCAAGCAACAAAGATGCGGCGGCGGATTTCATTAAGTACTTTACTCTGGGCGAAGGAAGCGATATGTGGCTTGAGATCAACGGCGATGTTCCAAGCCGTCTCGACAAGCAAGATGAGATTGCCAACAATCCTGATGCATCCGAGGATATGAAGATTGCGGCATATGAAGCGGCAAACACAGCAGTACCCCGTGCAGTAACGCCTGTATTCGGCGAATATTCCACAGTCCTTGACCAGGCATGGGAAGATGTCCGCAACGGCGCCGATGTAAAAGAGACCCTTGACAATGCAGTAGAACAATTTGACGCCGCAACCGCAGCGTATAAATAATTGACATAACCAGGCTGCCGCCCAGGGGCAGCAGCCTGGTTTTTCTCACGAAACAGAAAGGAGAAGGGCATGGGCGGTATCTATATTAAAAACAAATGGCTTCCATATCTTTTGATATGTCCTACCATTATCATGATTTGCATTTTTAAGATATATCCTATTGTCGACAGTGTCATTCAGGGATTCGTTTCCGCAGACCACGGCTTCACCCTGGATAATTATAAACACTTATTCGCAGATAAGACTTTCTGGAATTCTCTAAAAGTCACACTGAAATTCAATGTTATTATCATTCCTCTCCAGATTATTGTAGCATTCATCATGGCTTTGTTTGTTAATGTGAAAGTTCGGGGAATAGAGATCTTCCGTACCATATTCTATCTCCCCTTTTGTATATCCCTTACCATATCAACCGTAATCTGGCAGATGATGCTGAATGTAAACAACGGAGTAGTGAACAGCATGCTCGGCGTTCTGGGCTTAAAGCCCGTCGGATTCCTGATCGACAAGAAATGGGCGCTGTTATCCATCGTTCTGATCTCCTCCTGGAGAGGATGCGCATACTGGATGATGTTCATCCTTGCCGGATTAAAAGGAATCGACTCTGCAGTTTATGAATCTGCGAAGATCGACGGTTCCGGATTCTTCAATACTTTGTTCCGGATCACGATTCCGCTTCTCAAAAATACATGGCTGTTCGTTCTGGTTGCAAATACCACAGCTAATTTCCTGTTATTTGCACCAATGCAGATCGCTACGGACGGCGGTCCCCAGGGAAGCACCAACGTATTGATGTATGAAGCCTACAAATCCGCTTTCAAATATTCCAACAGGCCGAGACAGGCCTGCCTTGTAACCATATTGCTTATCATCATAATGCTGGTCTGCCTTGTGCAGAACAGATTCATGACTGAAAAGGAGGCGCGCAAATGACACTGAAACAAAAAGCACGGATCAGAAAAGTGCTGATCTATATCGCTCTGGTCATCATGGCTGTTGCAGCCCTGTTTCCAATCTTGTTCTGTCTTTCCGCATCACTGCGGACGCAGGAAGATTTGTTCCAGAACATGTTCCCGTTTTCCATCAAATCCCTGATACCTACTGTGGCTACATTGGAGAATTATGTGATCATTTTCACGAAGCATGAGTTCTGGCGTCCGATCATGAACACCCTGATTGTAACCATACTCACGATCATTTTCGGATGTATCTTAAATTCCATGGCAGCCTTTGCTTTTACATGTTTTGAATTCAAGGGCAAGAAGATCCTCTACCCTTTAGTTTTGATCTCATTCATGGTGCCTTTTGAGTCCATCGCCATTCCGTTATACAATGTGGCAAGCAACCTCCATATGGTGGATACCTACGCCGGAATGATCATACCCGCCGTTGCCGACGGGCTGGTTACTTTCCTTTTCATCCAGTTCTTTAAAGACATTCCGCCAAGCCTTGTGGAAGCGGCAAGAGTAGACGGCGCCAAGTGGCCTACGATTTTTACCAGGATCATCATGCCGATCTCTGTCCCCGTCTTTGTCACGGCAGGGCTTATGATCTTCATGAACCAGTGGAACTCTTACCTGTGGCCGTTACTTGTGGCACGCTCCAAAGACATCCGCACAATCCAGATTGCGATAAGCCAGTTCAGCGGAGAACGCTCTATACAGTGGACCTACATTTATGCGAGCTCCATGATATCCGCAATTATTCCAATCTGCCTGTTCCTTCCGTTCCAGAAATATTTCGTGGAAGGCATTACGGCAGGCAGCGTGAAAGGATAGAAAAGTATGAAGAAAATATTAGTAATAGGAAGCCTGAACCTGGATATGGTAGTGAACGTAGACCATACGCCGGCAACCGGCGAAACCATCTTGAGCAATAATATGGAAATGATTCCGGGCGGCAAGGGCGCCAACCAGGCATGTGCCGCCGGATATCTGGGTGCAGATATCACCATGCTTGGCTCCGTAGGGAACGACATGTATGCAGATATCCTGCTTGGAAGCCTCCAGAAAGCCGGTGCAGATACATCAAAAATTCTTAAACGTTCCGACGCCACAACCGGGATCGCGCTGATTACGGTAAACAGCGACGGAGATAATTGCATCGTGGTAATTTCAGGTGCTAACGCCACCTTATCGTGCAATGATATTGATAATAACATAGATCTTCTGAAAGAAGCCGATATTATTATCTTCCAGCTGGAGATTCCGATCGAAACCGTATGCTATGGGGCAAAGAAAGCCAAAACTCTGGGGAAGACCGTTATACTCGACCCCGCTCCCGTTCCGAAGGAATTCCCGGAGGAATTATACCGTTATGTAGATATCATCAAGCCGAACGAGACGGAGCTTCGGATGCTGACAGGAATCGATCAGATCGAATCCCGCCTTCCCGAAGCCTCCAGGCAGCTCAGAAACCAGGGCGTCAAAAATATCCTGGTAACACTTGGCGAAAAAGGTGTCTATCTGGATTCCGAAGAAGACGGGATATGCCGGATTCCGGCGATTCCTGTAGACGCCATAGATACGACTGCCGCCGGCGATTCCTTTACGGCTGCGTTGGCAGTAATGCTGTCGGAAGGAAAGTGTCTCCGGGAGGCCGCCATCTTCGCAAACTATGTATCCGCTATCGTAGTCACCCGAAAAGGCGCCCAATCCTCTATCCCAACGCTTGACGAAGTACAGCAGTACATCCGGCAGATAGAAGCCGAAAAGGCAAGCTGAAGCAACAGCCGGGAAACCCGCACACAGCCGTACGGGTTTCCCGGTTCTTATTCTCCAGAAGAATCTGACGGCACCGCAATCCGGATAAACTCCTGCATGGCCCGGGTCAGATAGGCATTCTTCTTGTAATATAGATATACATCACGCCAGGCCTCCGGGGCGTCCAGCTTATAATATACCACCGCCGAATCCGTATGCATATGTTTGATCAGGGTATCATTGACGATCGATATCCCCATTCCATACTGCGTCAGGTGATAGGTAGTCATTACCTGATCCAGCTTCAATATGTAATTAAGCTGGATATTCTCCCTCAGGCAGATTGCGTCTATCCGCTCCCGCGTGTCATTGTGGGCGCGCAGCACCACAAAAGGCTCGTCCTTGAATTTGCGGAGTGGAACCCCGGGAAACCTTGGATTGCGGTGAACGTCCTTCTCCACATCAGAAGCGGTCAGCTGATAATTCGCGGCTCTCCGATTGCTGTCGAAGGAGGCCGGAACCGCCAGGAGAAGCTGCTCGCGAAAGCATTGTCTCCTGTGATAAATCTGCGGGTTCAGGTCATAATTGTCTATTACAATATCAAGCTCCCCGTTGAAGAGCTTCTTCTCCAGATCAATCGTCGAGCCTTCATAAAAATCAAGATTCACATGGGGATATCTCTGCCGGAACTGTTCGATAAAAGGAGGAAAGATAAAAGAAGCGAAAAAATATGTTCCTCCCAGAGACAGATGTCCCGCTTTAAGCTCCTGGAGATTCCCTACATGATAAGCAAACTCATCCTCCAGATCCAGGATCTTTTCCGTAGTCCGTATATATTCTTTTCCGCACTCCGTCAACTGGATGGGGCTTACACTCCTGTCAAAAAGAGGGGCGCCTATTTTCTTTTCTATTTTCTTAATAGCTGCGCTGAGCGCCGGCTGAGAGATATAGAGATTCTGCGCTGCCCTGGAGAAGCTTTGCTCCTTATACACTTCCATCACATAGTTCATTCCATGAAACATCTTCCTACCTCGCATTCACAGTAAATTACCTGATTTCAGACTCATCATATCCCACTTTATCGTATAATGCAACCGCTGATTATAATTTTCAATAATCTCCGCATAATATATATAAATACTTAGTTATGTCTGCATCTTTTCTTCTCACAAAATACTCTTATTTTTTGAAATATTTTCCACTCAGTATAATCGTATAGTTATAGCAAATATATAATTATAAGTATTTGATTTTTATACTTTGTATTTCTATAATAATAACATGCGTTAAAACAAATCTATTAAAAATATAATCAGGAAATAGCATGGAGGATTAATTATGAACTATGCCGAAGAATCATTAAAAATGCACTATAACCTGAAGGGGAAGATTGAAATCGCCTCAAGAGCCCCTGTGGATTCCAAAGAGGCGCTGAGCCTCGCCTACACCCCCGGTGTTGCGCAGCCTTGCCTGGAGATTCAGAAGGATCCTGATAAGAGCTTCGATCTCACCCGCAGGTGGAATACCGTGGCCGTCGTGACCGACGGTACCGCGGTCCTTGGTCTGGGAGATATAGGGCCGGAAGCCGGAATGCCCGTAATGGAGGGCAAATGTGTCCTCTTCAAGGCATTCGGCGATGTTGACGCGATCCCCCTATGTATCCGCAGTAAGAATGTTGACGATATTGTCAGAACCGTAAGTCTTCTGGCAGGAAGCTTTGGAGGCATCAATCTCGAGGACATATCCGCTCCCCGCTGTTTCGAGATCGAGGAGAAGCTCAAAGAATGCTGTGATATCCCGATCTTCCACGATGATCAGCACGGAACGGCAGTCATCACTCTTGCCGGCCTTCTCAACGCCTTGAAGGTCGTAGGCAAAAAACTGGATGAAGTCAAGATCGTAACGTCCGGCGCCGGTGCCGCCGGGATTGCCATCATCAAGCTTCTTATGTCTATGGGACTTAAAAACGTAATCATGACCGACAGACAAGGAGCCATCTACGAAGGGCGCGAAGGTCTGAACGACATCAAAAAGGAGATGTCCAAAATCACCAACAGCACACATCAGAAAGGAACTCTTGCCGAAGTGATACAGGGAGCCGATGTATTTATCGGCGTATCCGCACCCAAAACCCTGACTGCCGATATGGTAAAGACCATGGCAAAGGACCCGATTATCTTCGCCTGCGCCAACCCTACTCCGGAGATCTTCCCGGAAGATGCCAAAGCCGCCGGCGCCGCAGTCGTCTCTACCGGGCGCTCCGACTATCCAAACCAGGTTAATAATGTGCTTTGCTTCCCGGCGCTGTTCAGAGGCGCGCTGGATGTAAGAGCTGCCCGGATTAACGATGAGATGAAGGTTGCGGCGGCCTATGCGATCGCAGATCTTGTGTCGCCGGACGAGCTGAATGCAGATTACATCCTGCCGCAGCCTTTCGATCCCCGGATTAAGGATGCCGTATCCGCCGCCGTAGCCAGAGCCGCAAGAAAAACCGGAGCCGCAAGAATTTAACAGATACATCACTCAGAGAAAGGATCAGAAAGATGAATACAGAAAATATGAACACAGAAGCAACCGATTACCGCACAGAAGAAGATTCCATCGGAACAAAAGCCGTGCCGGGCGGAGTCTACTACGGGGTCCAATCCTTAAGGGCCGCTGAGAACTTCCGCATCACCGGGCTGAACATGCACCCGGAGATCATCAACAGCCTTGCATATATCAAGAAGGCATGCGCAGTGACCAACTGTGAAGTCGGCATTCTCGACCGGAAGATTGCCGATGCCATCGCCAAAGCCTGCGACGAGATCTTAGAGGGAAAGCTGCACAAAGACTTTATTGTAGATCCGATACAGGGAGGCGCCGGAACCTCTATCAACATGAACGCCAATGAAGTGATCGCCAACCGCGCCATCGAGATCTTAGGCGGCAAGAAAGGGGATTATTCCATCGTCAATCCTAACGACCATGTAAATTGCGGCCAGTCCACCAACGACGTTATTCCCACAGCCGGGAAGATGACCTCCCTGCGCCTCCTTAAAAACCTCAAAGGGGAACTGCTGCGCCTGCACAAAGCCCTGGTGACAAAAGCCGAGGAATTCGACCACGTAATCAAGATGGGACGCACCCAGATGCAGGATGCCGTTCCGATCCGTCTGGGGCAGGAATTCCGTGCATATTCCGTCGCAATCATGCGGGATATCCACCGTATGGACAAAGCCATGGAAGAGATGTGTACACTGAACATGGGCGGTACGGCCGTAGGTACAGGAATCAATGCAGATCCGGCTTATCTGAGACGGATCGTTCCCAACCTCGCAGAGTTATCCGGCATGGAACTGGTACAGGCTTTTGATCTGATCGACGCTACACAGAACCTTGATTCCTTCGTAGCCGTATCCGGAGCCGTCAAAGCATGCGCCGTTACATTATCAAAGATCGCCAACGACCTTCGTCTGATGTCCTCCGGCCCGAGAGCCGGATTCGCAGAGATCAACCTGCCCGCGCGCCAGAATGGTTCCTCCATCATGCCGGGAAAGGTGAATCCTGTTATCCCGGAAGTTGTAAACCAGGTCGCCTTCAACATCATCGGCAACGATGTGACCATCACCATGGCCGCAGAAGCCGGACAACTTGAACTGAACGCATTCGAACCGATCATCTTCTACTGCATGTTCCAGTCCATCGACACTCTGGCTTACGCCGTACAGACCTTCGTAGATAACTGCATTACCGGTATTACCGCCAACGAAAGCCGCTGCCGTTATCTGGTGGAGAACAGCGTCGGAATCATCACGGCAATCTGTCCTCACGTTGGATACCAGAAGGCCGCGGACATCGCAAAGACTGCCATGAAGACCGGAGAATCCGTCCGCTCCCTGATCCTAAAAGAAGGTCTTTTGAATGAAGAAGAATTGGATAAGATTCTGGAACCTACACATATGACCGAACCGGGGATCTCGGCCAAAGAACTCTTGAAAAAGAAAAAATAAATACCAAACGGGGACATAGTAAAATTCAATTTCACTATGCCCCCGTTTGCAATTTGGTGTGCACCCGCTCCTCAATATATGCGGATAATCTGCTCGTACAGCAGAATCTCCTTATTATTCACATTACGGTTATTGTGGTAGTGCCCGAAAAACCATTTCTTATATCGGCACATCTCCTTTATCTTATCAAAATACCTTGTCAGGATGTCCGGCTGATAAGTCCCGTCCGCGATTCTCTCCTGTGTGCTGGCCGCACAGCAGTGCGAGAAGATAAAATCCACCTCCCAGTCATTCCTGATCAGATTGCGAAGTCCCTCTGCCAGTTCATCCTCTGTCGGCATCTCTTCCTTCCACCAGCTTACATGGTTGATCCGGTACAGCTCCTTCTTCTTATCCAGTTTCTTCCTCTTCTCCCGAAGTCTCGGATCCTTGGCCTCCAGAATTCCGCCGGAGATATCATGGCTCTTTGCACCGCCGAAAGTAAATATCTTAAGTCCGTCAATTTCATAAATCTGCCCCCGCATCAGATGTATGACCGACGGCATGATATAATGCACCTTCCCGCCGCACCACTGTGATACCTTTTGCTTCTTTAACAGATCGTAATTCTCATGGTTCCCATCCACCCAGAGAGTCGTGAAGGGCTTATCATCCAGCCATTTCATCCAGTATTGCTGTTCCCGTGATTCGTCCCAATAGCCAAAATCCCCGCATATGATGACATAGTCGTCCTTGCCCATCCCTTTCTGCTCCGGGAATATTCCTGTGCCAAACCGCCGGTAGTCCCCATGACAGTCTCCGGTAACATAAATCATATTCCCCAGTCTCCTCATTTTCTTCTCTTCTAACTTTAGATTCTACCATCTTTTCACTCTCCAGGCAATTGTTATACCAAAAAAACAGGACAGCAATCACTCTGTCCTGTTCAAAACTTATGTTACTTCTCTTTCACCTGAACGCAGTTCTCAGTCAGCCATTCCTTTACCATATTGTTAAGCGCCATATCCTTCAGGTCGTCTTCCTCTGCGGACTCCTTCAGTGCATCCACATCTTCATAGCCAAAACTTTCCGCGATCTTCTTAAGCTGCTTCTTGTATTCGTCATCGCTCATCTTGATCTTCTCTTTGTCAGCGATCGCTTCCGTCACCATCGTCTGCTTGATACTGGCTTTCGCCGCGTCGTCTACCTGCTTCTCGAACTCTTCTACACTGTATCCCATCTGATCCTGGATAAAGGTCTCATAGTCCTGCTGATAATACTCTGCCGTTGTCTTATACTGGTCAACCAAAGAGTCTGATATCTTCTTGACCTCTTTCTCCGGATACTTCTTGATCTCTGTATTATCCAGTACCTTCTGCCATACAGACTGACTGATACTGTTCTCATAGTTCTCCTTGTTATCAGACTCTAACTGCTTCTTCACTTCCTCTTTGTATTCTTTCACATTCTTAGAATCCCCGGACACGCTCTTGACAAATTCATCCGTCAGCTCCGGAACAGACTGCTTGGAGATACCTTTAACCGTGATGGAGAACACAACATCTTTCCCCGCATAATCTGCATTATTGTAATCGTCCGGGAACTTGCCCTGCCAGTCATATGCGTCTCCGATATTATGGCCGATCACACTGTCCTCGAATCCTTCGATAAATGTACCCGAGCCGATCAAAAGCGGGTAATCCGTAGAACTTCCTCCCTCGAACTCCGCTCCGTCGATCTTACCGGTAAAATCAATCGTCGCTGTATCCCCCGACTCCACCGCACGGTCCGTAACCTCTTCCTGGGTCGCATTCGTCTGGAGAGTCGCCTGGATCGCATTCTCAATATCCTCATCCGTAACCTCTCCCGGTTTCGCCACTGCATCAATCTCAACACCTTTATATACAGAGATTGTCATCTCATCGGTTTCTAACCCCTTACTCTTGGAACAGCCCGCCAATATCATGGAAGCTGCGGCCGCCCCTGTTAATAACACTGCAATTCTTTTTTTCATACTACACCTCGTCTAAACTTATTCTATATATACCTGCGAAACATCCTATTATGTTATACCACATTTGACACAACTTTCAAAGTACTTTCACATATATTTCACTCTTTTTTCTACAATACCGGTGATAAAAGCCTGCAGAATTGTTCTTTGATACGCACCGACACCTCTCTCTGCTCATACTTTTTACGTGTCACCAATGTACTTTTTGTGATATCATTCTCAAATGCTTCCATTAACTTTTCTGTAGTCCTTGCGCTGTATACCACGGCATTGACCTCAAAATTCAGGCTGAAACTGCGTATATCCATATTCGCTGTCCCCATACAGGTAACCAGGCCGTCCACACACATACATTTTGCATGAAGGAAACCGTTATCATACGTATAACACCTTGCGCCGGCCTCGATCATCTCTCCCATATATGAATAAGTCGCCCAATATACAAAGGGATGGTCCGGCTTACAGGGAATCATAATACGCACGTCGATCCCTGATTTGGCCGCGATCACCAACGCGTCCCTGATATCATCATCCGGTATGAAATACGGCGTCTGGATATAGATATTCTTCCTTGCCATATGGATCAGGCGCAGATAATTGTCACGGATCTCCTGGCTGCTTGAATCCGGGCCGCTTGAGATAATCTGCACAGGATCCCTGCCTCCGCGTACATAAGTCGGAAGTTCAAAAAGCCGGTCCTCCAGAAACAGATTCTCTCTTGCCGCATAATTCCAGTCCAGGACAAACCGCACCGCCAGCGAAGTCACCGCAGAGCCTTCGATGCAGATATGGGTATCTCTCCAGTAGCCAAACTTCTTATCCTTTCCAATATATTCACGCCCCACATTAAAACCGCCGACGAACCCGATCCTTCCGTCAATCACGACGATCTTCCTGTGGTTGCGGTAGTTCACACGAAGCTGCAGCTTCCCAAGCAGTGCCGGGAAGAATTCGGCGACCTTAATTCCCGCCTTCTCCATCCGGGTCCAGTCAGAACGGCGCATCCCCCTGCATCCCATGCTGTCAAACAGAATGCGCACCTCCACCCCCTCCGCGGCTTTCTCTTTGAGGACCTCTACGATCCGCTGAAACAACACATCATTTTTAATAATATAATACTCCATATGGATAAACCGCCTGGCCTGGCGCATATCCTGGATCAGGGCGTCAAATTTGGCATTGCCGTCCGTATATATGGTGATATCATTGTCTTCCGACAGCACAGCCCCGGAACTTTCCAAATTATACATAATCAAGTCCCTGTATCTGTCAATCTCTCCGTCCCGGTCCTCTGAACGGCGGCTCTGCAGGCGGTGTTCCTGCCCACGTACCTCCTCGTTCAGGCGATCCTCCACTTCCTTTAAGCGGAACATCTTCCGCTTGTGCATATCCGTCCCCAGCAGCAGATAAAACAGGAAACCCACAATCGGAATAAAGAACAGCAGCAGAAGCCAGGCCCATACGCTCCTTGGCTCCTTTCGTTCAAAAAATATAATGATAATCGCAAACAACATATTCCACAGCATCAAATGTCCGGACATAAATCCCCACACTGTCTGCACATTGTTCCAAAACACTTGTAAAATATCCAAAATTCTACTTCCTTTGTTCCTGCATGCCCGGAGCCTGTCCTGGGCAGACTCCCTCTACACCTGTCGTTTTCCTACTGATCATCAAAGCCTCCCCGGGACAGCTTTATACACAGTATATCATACTTTTTACGGAAAATCTCTAAATTTATCATAAAGATCGGGAAATCTTGGTTGATTTCATTTTCAAAGGATGATACAATGTTCGAAAGAGCCTGTATGCCAAAAAAGTAATATGGAACTTGCTGCGGCATATTGCGGAACTTTAAAGCAGGAGGATTCGTCCGTGAAAACATATCAGATCGTCATACTCATTGTACTTTTGGTACTCATAGCCATCGTAGTGCTCCTTTATTTCCTTGGTAAAAAGGCACAGAAAAAGCAGGCCGAGCAACAGGAAATGCTGGAACAGAATAAACAGTCTTTGTCCATGCTGATCATTGACAAAAAACGCATGAAAATTAAGGACTCCGGACTGCCCCAGATGGTCATTGACCAGACTCCCAAGCTGATGCGCAACTCCAAGATGCCCATTATCAAGGCCAAGGTGGGGCCCCAGATCATGTCTCTGATCTGTGACGAGAAAATCTTTGACAATGTTCCTGTCAAAAAGGAAGTAAAGGCCGTGGTCAGCGGGATCTACGTGCTGGATGTGAGAGGCCTCCATGGCAAAGCGGAGAAAAAGCCGGAGAAAAAGAAGGGATTCTTCAAAAAACTCTGGGAAAGCGCGCAGGAAAAGGCCGGGGCCAAACCCCTAAAATAGTCCCTTTTCGGATTGTGTCGTCATTGGAAAATAACTTATAAACATAAATAAATCTCAGGCCCTATACCGCTGGGATTTATTGTTTTCTGCCAATATAGCGGCAACATTGAAGTCTGCATTATACATTTCTTCCCCTGTGCCAGGAAAAAACAAGGGAAAATAGATAACAATTCACAGTATGCGTTTTGCGAAAGCCGCCCAGGTTACAGTCCGGCAATACTCTTTTCTAAAGGGACACCCTGAATGCGGATTTCCACACGGTTTTCAGAGATCGCCTGGCCGTCCTGCCTTAATACATATTCCAGCTTCAAGCTGACAGCATCCTGTTCCTCCCCGATCTGCAGCCTGTGGGTATCCGTTTCCAGCAGTAAATTACCGAAGGGAGTACGGTAAAAATTGGAATGGTATTTTCCGGGTTCAAACACCATGCGTGAGACCGCCTCCCCTCTGATTTGTCTTTCCAGAAGGGCGTCTTTCCATTTCAGCAGAACTTTACAGGGCTTCTCCCAGCCCTCTGGCTGCTCCTCATACAGGCAGTAACATGCCCCTGCTCTCTCATAGTACTCCCCTTCCGCCTTTATCTCTTCCCGGCGGCACAGCGGAGAATCCCAGTCCATGCCGCCCTCCCCCGGAACCCTGCTCAGGGTCTGAATCAGAATCCGTACTCTCCTGTTTTCCATCTTACGCTCCCCCGCCCAAAGGGTATGATCTGCCCAAGGGACACCATGCACTCAAATGGCACCGTCCGCCCAGAGACAACATACTCTCGATGAGCACCGTCCGCCCGGAGACAACATACTCTCGATGAGCATCGTCCGCCCGGAGGCCCCTATCCGCCCAGAGGCAAGATCCGAGTACACCCAATATACGGACAAATTCATCTTAGAACCGGCAGTGACAATATAAACAGTACCGCCAGTTCAATCATGAACGTTCCAATGCCCTAGTACTCCTCAATATGTATGGTCTTGGCTGACAATATCCCATACTTGATGATGGAATTGGCAAAATTCTTGAATTTCTCCGCAGTGTCACTGACATAAAACTGATACTGGTTTTCTCCCAGGGCCGGAGCATGGTCGCCCAGCAGTCCTTTCTCCCCCAGCAGTTCCTTCAGTTCCCTGGCCGTCTCATAAGCGGGATTGACCAGACTCACCTTTTCCCCCATAATCCGCCCCAGAGTGGAACGGATCAGCGGATAGTGGGTGCATCCAAGAATCAGAGTGTCAATGTCCAGGTCTATCAGTTCCGCCAGATAGCGCTTGGCGATCTCGTCCGTCACCGGGTCCACCCACAGCCCCTCTTCCACCAGCGGAACGAACAGCGGGCAGGCCTTCCCGTAAATGGTCACCTCCCTGTTCAGTTCCGTTATGTATTGATTGTAGATCTTGCTGCCGATGGTGGCTTCCGTGCCGATCACGCCGATCCTGCCGTTACGGGTGACTTCGCTGGCAACTTTAGCGCCGGGCTTTACCACGCCGATGATGGGGATGTCACTCTCCCGTTCCAGTTCGTCCAAAGCGCAGGCACTGGCAGTGTTGCAGGCCACCACAATGGCCTTGACCTGAAACGTGCTCAAAAACCTGACAATCTGTCTGGAGAAGCGTGTCACCGTCTCCTTGGACTTGCTGCCATAGGGCACCCGGGCTGTATCGCCGAAGTATATAATTTTTTCATTGGGGATCTGGCGCATGATTTCCCGTGCCACCGTAAGCCCCCCCACGCCTGAGTCAAAAACCCCTATGGGCGCGTCTTTATCCGTGTGATTCCACTCTACCGTCATGTCCACTCCTGTTTGCGTTCCGCAGATATCCGCATTTACTCCTGCTTCCACAATATTTCCAACAATTCCCACAGCCTGCTGCGGTAGCGCACCTGTCCGGGCTCCGCTCCCTGCAAAGCCCGGTATAGCTGCTCCGCTGTCATCTGCCGGGCCTGTTTCTGCAGTTCCTCCTCATCCTCGCACACCACATTGCAGGTGTCGGAGGTGATCAGCAGTTCCGGGTACACCAGTCCCCAGCATCCCATATACAGGCAGGCGCACAACGCAAGCCTGGCTATCAGCTTATATCTTTCCATAGACAATACTCCATTCCGGATGCCTCTTCGCTGGTAAGCATCCCTTTAACAGAGTTATTGCCGTTTATGGGCCTGTTTATACACCGGCGGCGCTGCCGTCCTTTTTCTTTTCACTGCGGATCTGGGCGATTATCGCTTTCTTTTGATTATCTATATGCACGTGGGCTGCCTGACTTGCTGCCTCCCTGTCCTTTTTTACAATACTTTCATAGATCATTCGATGCTCATCAATCAGCCTTTGATGCTGGGAGGCGTCCTTGATGTATTCAAAGCGGTAACGGTACATCTGCTCCGACAGATTATGAATCAGCTGTACCAGACGCTGGTTGCCTGTGGCCTGCACAATAATATCATGCAATTCCACATCAGCCCTGGCGATCTTCTTCACATCCCGGGTCCTGACTGCCGCCTCGAAAGCCTCACAGGCCTGCTTCAGCCGCCCCATATCCTCCTGCGTGATCCTCTCGCAGGCCAGTTCCACGCACAGAGCGTCCAATGCCCGGCGGACCTCCAGCACGTCGTTCATGCTCTTCTCCGTGATCTGGGCCACCTCCGCCCCCCGCCTGGGAATCATGGTCACCAGGCCCTCCAACTCCAGCTTGCGGATGGCCTCCCGGATAGGAGTCCGGCTTACGCCCAGCTTGTTGGCCAGATGGATCTCCATCAACCGTTCGCCGGGCTTCAGTTCCCCGGTCAGGATCGCCTGTCGGAGGGTGTTGAACACCACATCCCGCAGGGGCAAAAACTCGTTCATCTGCATGCTAAAATCGTCCTGCATAGTACCTCCCCTCATACAAATTCCGTCACAAAGAGTTCCTTGGCCAAACCCGTTTCCTCCAGGCGGCTCCGGGCGTCCCGGGCCTGTTCTCTGTTCCCGTAGATGCCAAACACGGTGGGACCGCTGCCGCTCATCAGACTGCCCATGGCGCCCCGGGTCAGCATCTCCCGCTTGATTTGGCCGATCACCGGATAAGCCCCGGCTGTCACTGTCTCCAGCACATTGCCCAGACGGCTGACCACTCCGGGAAGGCTGCCGCTTTCGATGGCTGACCGCATGCCGTCAATGTCCGGATGCTGCCAGAACTCTCCTGCGTCCAGATGTTCATAGACATATTTGGTGGACACCTGGAGGTCTGGCCTGGCCACCAGGACCGTGCACCGGGGAGCCGGCGGCAGCGTTGTGAGCACTTCGCCGATGCCCTCCGCAAGAGCCGTGCCCCCCATGATGCAGTAGGGCACGTCCGCCCCGATGCGTACCCCCAGCTGCCGCAGCCGCTCCTGGGTAAGACCCAGAGCAAACAAGTCATTCAATCCCTGCAGAGTGGCCGCCGCGTCGCTGCTTCCTCCCGCCATCCCCGCGGCTATGGGAATATGCTTCTCCAGGCGGATATCCACCCCCGCCTCCACGCCGCAGGTTTCCAGCAGCAGTACCGCCGCCCTGTAGATCAGATTGTCCGGTCCTGTGGGCAGTTCCCCGCTGTCCGTGACGATTCGGATACCACTCTCTCCGGCTGCAAAGGTCAGTCTGTCATAGATGCCCACCGTCTGCATGATCATCCGCACCTGATGGTAGCCATTCTCCAGACGGCCCACCACGTCCAGCCCCAGGTTGATTTTGGCATATGCTTTACGGGTCAATTTGTCTGCCTGTGGTTTCATCATCATAGCCGCTCCCTCATCCGCCCCACGACGGGTCTGCCATTTCCAGCCTGCCCGCCAAAGCGGGGCTGTCTTATAGTTTTGTACTTGGGTTGCACTTTGTATACATGGATTGTACTAAATTATATACAAAATATATGCTTTTGTCAATGTCCACCGGGCCTTATGCGGCCCTTTTTCCCTTCAGTCCGTCCGAACTCTCCGCCGACTCCCGCTTCTTTCCCTCATATCTCTGAAAAGCCTGTACCCTCCCGTTCCCAAACCATGGAACTTCCGATACAAAGCCCCAGGTATTCCCGCAGGGCCTCCAATATTCCCCGCAGTCGTTCCAGATATTCGTTGACATCTTTCAGCGCATCGCTGCCCAGCCGGTATCCTGCCAGTTCCTTCAACTCCTCCGCAAACTGTTCCAGCAGATCACCAATGGGCTCACAAAATCCCTCATCCCCTTTTTTGAATTTCAACAGTTCTTCCCTGCGTTTCCTGCACTTGCCTTCCATCGCTGTGAAAATCTCCCCGTTGATCTCCATGGTTTCTTCCACATCTTTTTGCAGATCTTTTTCAAGATATTCCGGGGCGTGGCGGAATTCCATCTCCATTTGTATCAGCTTGCTGTATGCGGCATACAGATCCAGACCGATGGCCCCCAGCAAGATGGTAACCTGGTCCTGGGAACAGTCCCGGGCAGGAACCAGAGATACCTGATCCAACGCTTTTCTTAATTGTTCTCTCATGACATAACGCCTTTCTCCGCTTAAAATCTCGGTGTTTTCCCTGTATTTGCACAGGCTTATGCTATTCCTCACACAATTCCCGGCACAGTGCTTCCCAGATTTGGGTTGTAACCCAGTATTCCGGCTCCTGATAGCCGGACAGCCCCATAAAACTGGTCATATCCCGGAAAAGCACCTCCCCGGAAAACACATCATAGGGATACTGACTCCCATATACCACCGTGCCGGAACCCTGCCATTCATCGGCTGTACCCCCTAAAATATAGGGGCTTGTACCCTCTGCAGTCTCCGACAGCCCATATCTGTCTTTTCCCTTCATTCCATAGGGGGGCATGTTCATGGACACCGAAAAAGTCCCATTCTCGTATTCGTCCCCCAACGAAAGACAATGCCCGATTTCATGGGCGATTGTCACCTGGGGACAGGTATCCTCCAGAGAGATAACGCTCACATTCTCCCCGAAGGTAAAACCCGTGACCGCAGCCTCCTTGGCAGTGGGGTTTTGCCTCATATTTCCCGGCACGATACCGATCACCATGTCCGCGCCCCCCTGGTCATGCAGCCGCCTGAGCTGCTGCCAAACCCGCAGTCTGCCCAGGGAAGTGTCCAGATCATATCTCTTGTCATCAAAATTCCCTTCACTTCCGTCATAGAAGATCCACTGCAAGTCGCCGGCGCCCACCGGGTACACCTTTTCCGTATATTCCCACAAATCCTCCCACAGGGGACCTGTCTGCCTTATCTCTCCGCTGTAATAGCCTGTGACGGGGACCACCAGAATCTTGATCTCCCGCATTTCCTTGAAAACCAGCTGCCTGTCCAGAGTGAGTTCCCGGGAGAGATTCACCCGGACGCTGTATTGTCCCGCCTCCCAGGACATCTGCTCTGAGGTATCGAAACGCAGCAATGCATATTCCTCCCAATATTCACATTCCGCAAACCGCCAGGTCTCTCTGGGATCTGAAATAAGAAGGGTGGGCTGTGCGCCCACCTCCTGCCATGCCTCCGGCTGAATCTGTACGAAAAAGCCGGTATTCCGATCCGCCACCAGCATATCCATGGGATAAAACGTTCCGTCCGACCCGTCCAGGCCCATTCCCAGTCCCTGATTGACCACCAGTTCCGCCATCCGGGGCACAGCCTGACCGCCTGCTGCCTCCCCAACGGGCAGCAGGCTGAGCCCAAGTATGATGCAGCCGGTACCCAGAGCGGCAGCCAGGCCCATGATGACGGCGGTCCATCCTTCCCGAAAGCTGTTATTTTTCCGCCGCATCCTCAAATGCCTCCATCAGTTCGATCACCTCATACATCATTTCCGGACTGTTCCCGCCCGCCTTAAACCGGGATTCCAGCTTGGATATCTGCATATGAAAATCCTCCCAGTAAAGCAGCTGCTTCTTATACATGTCAATGGTGGCGTTCTGCTGCTCTATCTGCCTGTTCTGGTCCGTCATCCTGGCCCTGGTCATCTCGATCTTCTGATTCCGCTCCTCCACCTCACGGCAAATCTGTCCATACTGTTCGGAAAGTTCACTCTGACGCTGCCGTTCCTTCTCAAGGCGCCGGGAGAGAGCCCCGATCTCGTTGTCCAGTTCATTGACCAGCGCGTCCACGGCCAGGTAGATCCCATACCCCGGCACCCAGAACCACTTTTTCAGATCCTCCATCCTCTTCCTGGACTTCCTCACTTCTTCATCCCTGCGCTGCCGGATGTCCTCCAGATCCGCTTCCGATTTCCGGCAGGCTCTCTGAATCTCATCTTTTTCAGCGCTCTTCTGGGCCAGCGCGACTTTGGCTTCCCCATTTGCCTTCTCCAGTTGGATCAGATTCTCCTGCATCCGGGTATACTCCCCTATGGCCCCTTCCGCGGCAATGGCAGTTTCTTCCTTTCTGGCATTATACTCCTGTATTTTCTCCTGGGATTCCGCCTTTAGCTGATAAAGCTGGTCCCGGATATCGCCAAACGCCTCCTGAAGCTGTGCGCTCTCCTCCTGGGTGGGCGAGACATTCATTGCGTTCATTTCCATCAGGGAGGATGCTGCAGTTGAGACAACCTCAAAGATGGTCCGCATGGTGCTGAGACATTTTAAAAAATCTGTTTTATCCATAATAATCCCCCTTTTAAGATTTATTTCCTGCCACCTGCTGTGTGAGACTGTCGGCCACTTCGCCTGCCAGCCGGGAGGCCAGTTCCCAATGATCCTCCCGGGACATGGTTACGGGATCGGAATTGCCCACCGTATCATTTAAATGCGCACGGGTCTTTTCCGCCGCTGTGAGATAATCCCGGCTCACGGACAAAATAGCCACCCATTTAGCCATGTAAGAAGCAATGGGATACATGATCTCCGGACTCTGGTAAGCCTCAATACGGTCCGCTTTGTCCGCCGCCTGCAGGGCCTTGATGTCCTCCTTCAGGGTATTGTCCGCCAAAGCGCTGCAGCTTCTTTCCAGAGAGGACCAGAACAGGGCAATATCCTTCATGGCCACCACCGACTTTTTCAGGCAGGAGACAGCCAGGATCAGGGATTGAATGGCGGCCTCAGTGGAATGCTGGTCAATGACCGTGGCCTCCATCTGTTTGGCATACTTTTCCAGCAGGCCCACCTGCTCCGTCTTTTGCTTTTCCAGATTCATGATCTCCGTATAGATGGCGCTCATCTGCTCTGCCCGGATCTGGCTGGCATCCGTGCCAGCCGCAGCGTCCTTCTGCATTTTTGTGCCCTGTGAACGCAGTAGTTCCCCCAGCTTATCCAGTTTTTCTCCCGCAGCCTTTCTCTTGATCTCCAGGTCGTTCCGCTCATTCCGGGCGTCGGTTATATCCGCCCTGATCCTGGATATTTCTTTTTCCAGTCTCTCTTTCTCCTCGCCTTCCGCCTGATCTTTCCGGGCAGTCTGATCCCTCAGCTTCTCCTCCAGGGCCGCAACCTGGTCTTTCTTATCCTCCAGTTTCTCCTCCAGTTCTCTTTTCTCCCTCTCCGCATCGTCATAGTCCTGACTGTTTCTGCCGCCAGCCGCCGGAAGGCCGGACGACGCAGTGCTGATCGCCGTGGAAGCCACCGAGGCCGCAGCCCCCAGAAGACCAAAGACCGCGCCTATGATGTCCATGGTCCTCTTGTGATCCCTCTCCTCCTCGTCCTGCTTCACCAATCGCTGATACTCCTGCTGCAATCCGCTGAGCCTGCTCTCCAGAGATTGTTGAATGGCCTCCACACTGTTCTGAGACGCTTCCAACTCCTTCATCATCTTCTGGAGATCGGCATTCTTTTCTATTTGGGAAGCATTCTGGTCCATCACCTTCTGCAGCACCGATGCGGTCCGGTCCGCTGCCCTCTGGTATCCCTCAGCCATTTCCATAGCCTGTTCGCTCATCCCTGCCGCCCGGTTGGCAAACTGCTCCAGTTTACTGATGGCCACACTCTCCATGCCTTTGATCAGCCACCGATAAACCCCCACCAGCTCCGCCACTACCCCGGATGCCTGATCCCTGAAATCCGTCACCACCACAATACCCTTATCATTCAGGTCCATAACGCCCTTCTGCAAACCGAACACCTGGGACTGCTCCGGGAAGCCATACACCGCATGGTAAGAAATATTCAGCAGATCCACTGCATTGTTCAAATTGGATATCACCGTGGGCAAATCCATCTGATGCAGAATATCCTGCTTCTCCGTCTTGACCATGAGCGCGCTCTCATTCATGGGTTTGGTCAGGTCATAGCATTCGCTTCTGACGCCTGCCTTCACCACCAGCTGCTTCTCCTCATTTACTTCATACTCCATTGCCATAACATTTCCTCCATTCTTTCTGTTATTTTTGTAACCGGCCGTTACAGGTGAAGCATACTTCATCTATGTCTATCCCCTCCAGCGTTTGGGAGGAATGGGCTTCCTGCCGGGACAAAAAACCTTTTTCTATCCGGGCCAGCAGGGTTTTCCGCATTTTGGCGCAGTTTCGCAGGGGAAGGGACAGGATGTCGCCATTGGACATATAGATATCGCTGCCCTGAATCCTGCGGATCTGCCCCAAGTTCACAATATAGCCCCTGTGAATCCGCAGGAAATCCCCCGGCAGACACTGCTCCAGGCGTTTAAGGGAATCTCTTCCCTCCACCCGGTATCCTCTGCAGTGCCAGATCACATTATTGTGGGCGGATTCGATATAGAGGACCTCCCCCTCTTCAAAAAAGTAATCCTCTTGGCAAAGCCCCCGCACTCTGCACAGAAGCCTGGCCCTTCTCCCGCCGTGGACATGAACGCACTGCGCCTGGCCTTCTACCATGCAGACCAGTATCTCATAGGGAACTCCTGGAGAGTTTTCCTCCCCCTGTCCGAAAACGATGCAGAAAAGGCCGCTGACCAGAAATACCTGGTCCCCCACAGTCTGCACATGATACTCATGATGCCTGATCTGCCCTCCCCCGGACGCGCATCCCTGCAGGGCTTTCCTTACCGTGGAACAGTACAGGCCATAGCCGGACATATGATTAAACCGCCATTCCATATTGCCCTTGCAGTAAGGAACCGCACCCATACCTTTTTGAAAAATCCCTTTTATGATCCGCATGGTCCTCCTCACAAGTTCATTCTTTTCATCCATCTCGCTTTCTCTCCGTATCCTCTGTGTATTCCACCCAAACATAGCCTGCAGCCCTGCCGCCGTCCACGATCCGGGACAAACAGCACAGACTGCGGTATGAAAAACGGTGTTGTGACAATGGTAAAAAAAAACAGATTGTGTTTTCGCCGACACCCTCTGTTCAATCCCGCACGATGCATCCATGCAGCGTCTCTTATATTTATATTTTTATATTGTAATTTGTTCAGGTAACCGTTACAAGATTTCCGGGATTCCTTTTTTGGTATGATGAAATAGAAGAGCTGATGATCCCTCCCAATTCGGAAACAGAAAACTCTCCGCATCCGAAATAAGGAAATTTTTCAAAAAGATAATTTACGTCTATAAATATTTTATGTTTTTTGCCGAAATATACCATACAAGTATCTGTATCGATACCGCATCACGGATGATGCGAACAAAACAGGCGCATATGCGCCGGAAAGAAGGTCAATATGAATGTAAACGGAGTTACATCAACACAGGCCGCCTACAGCAGCTACACTCCTGCTGCCAGGGAGTCCGCGGCCGCTGAGACCACACAGAGTACCAATACCGCCAAAGACACCGGCGTGGTATATGAGCACTCTACAGGAAACACTGCTTCCACCAAGAAAACCTACACTCCCGACACCAATCTGGTGAACAAGCTGAAGGCGGATGCCGAGGCGCGCACCTCCCAGCTCAAGAGCCTGGTGGAGAAGATGATGACTCAGCAGTCCACCGCATACGGCCAGGCCAATGATATCTGGCAGTTCCTGCGCAGCGGCAACTACAAGGTTGATCCCGCCACCAGGCTGCAGGCCCAGAAGGACATTGCCGAGGACGGCTACTGGGGCGTGAAGCAGACCTCCGAGCGGATCCTCAGCTTCGCCACTGCTCTGACCGGCGGCAATCCCGACAAGATCGAGGAAATGCGGGCCGCTTTCGAGAAAGGCTACAAGAAAGCGGAAGAAACCTGGGGAGGCAAACTTCCCGACATCTGCAAGCAGACCTATGACGCCGTTCTGTCAGGCTTTGACAAGATGGCCGAGGACGCAGGCAAATAACACAGCTGAAAAGACGGAAGCCCTTCACGGGTTCCCGTCTTTTTTGCTGCCGTTAAAAAATCCATCAAATCAATCTTATATATTTATTTTTATATTTATCAAATTATATTTGCTTTTTTATTACAGCTGTGCTATAATCAAATTCAAACAGGAGGTTTGAAACTATATGAATAAAAAAACCATCTCTAAAATTGTTAGAGCCAGCGGCATATCTCCTGGCGAAATGGTCCTTGTTCATTTCTGGGGAGAGGATGTTGACAAGGATACTGCAAACAGCTTCATGGTGCAGCTTCGGATCACATTGACTTTGTAGACCATGGTACGATACTCTTATAAATGGAGGACAACAATATGAATGAGCAACATCAAAAATTTGAGTCATATCTTGATAAACAGATATTAGCCTGTAAACAGCGCAGTGAACTGCTTACTACGGATGACCGCGTGGACGAAGGAAATTTTGAAAAAATCCGGGCAAATGTCTATGAGATTTTCAAGACCATTCTCTCCGTTTCAGAAAAGGTCTGTGGAAAGGACGATTTAGCCAGAAAGCAATTTTTCTTACAAAAAGCGGAGCAAATCCCCCTGAGTTGGACCACTTCCTATGAAAAGGCCAAACAGCATGGGGATACTGCAAAAATGCATATTGAAAGCATTAAACTCGACACCATCCGGGAAATTAAGGATATGTTTATGCGAATTTGGGAGGAAACTACATGACGGAAACAGATGCAATCAACCTCTTTAAGGGTTTGGCGGATAAGTCACGGCTGCAAATATTAAAATCCCTTGCAGTTGAGGATATGTATGTTGAGAGATTGGCCGAGCGATTGGGCCTTACCCCATCTACTATTTCCTTCCATCTGAAAAAGCTGTCAGATGCCGGCGCCGTAACCGCCTATAAAAATCAGTATTATATGATGTATTCCTTAAACAAAGAGATATTCCGGACAAGCATATTGGAAATACTGCAGCAGGAATCTGATGAGGCCCAAAAACAGGCAAAGCGGGATGCAGATTATCGGCAGAGGGTAATAGATGCCTTTTTTGAATATGGAAAATTAAAATCCATTCCCACCCAACGCAAAAAGGAACGCATTATTTTAGAAGTCATTGCCGAAGCATTTGACTTTGACCGAATATATTCCGAGCGCGAGATAAATCTTATTATTGCTGATTTCCATGATGATTTCTGTACCATCCGTCGTGACATGGTGGGGGAACGACTTTTAGGTAGAAATGGTATGGAGTACTGGCGAATTAAAGACTGATAACATAAGGACATAAAAAGCGGCGTTCCTATTCCCTGTCATGGGATAGAGAAACGCCGCGTCTGTGTTGTATTCCGTTTCCATCTGCGCTTTCTCAATGCTGTGTATCCGCAGTTGGGCTTACAATCATGCAGCCTATCGAACGATCATACCAT
>ERZ808044.337-NODE-337-length-56861-cov-6.354942_pt1 | contig 56861 bp, 59 predicted proteins | sample MGYA00380195_ERZ808044 | MGnify/ENA primary metagenome ERZ808044 (study PRJEB31490, sample SAMN06133423) | mouse gut metagenome | isolation source: Z7_2 | host: mice | place: China: Chengdu | collected 2015-05 ...
AATTTTGTCATTTCCGGCAAGGAACAGGTGGAGATGTTTGTCAATGCGATTGAAGAATCTGCCAAGAACCGTCCTGTTCATATACCCGTAGCAGCAAGCGAAATAACAGATGATGCGGAACTGCTTGAATTTATGCGAATGAGGAAAAAGGCAAATGACAGAAAAAAACAAATATAGAATTATCAATATCCGGCGGTATATTGGTAATGAGAATCCTGAACTTGGGGAGGATGAACTTCTTCAAATCCTCTCCGAGTTTTCTTGTCCGAAGAACCCTGACGTGGAGCGGTTCTTGAAGCACAGTTCCATTGAATTTACTAAAAAGAACCAGTCTGTGACATATCTTGTGTTTTCTGTTGCTGACGGAAAATTGCTGGGATATTTTACGCTTGCATTAAAGCCGTTGACGGTAAGAGGTGAAACGGTGAGTAATACCGTAAAAAGAAAGTTGTTACGGGTTAGTGAGTTGGATAAAAAATCGGATACATATACCATGTCGGCTTATTTGATTGCGCAATTAGGTAAAAATTATTCTGAAAAAGATGGAAAAATGATTACTGGCGCAGAACTTCTTGGATTGGCATGGGATAAAATCAAAGCAACGCAGTATATGTTTGGCGGCATGGTAACATTTTTAGAAGCGGAAAATGAGGAAAAGCTGTTATCATTTTACCGTGACAATCGTTTTTCACAGTTTGATACAAGGCAGACCGCATCAGATGCGGAGGAGTCGCATGAGTTGGTACAGCTTTTAAGGCTGCTCTAATGTGGCTGCTCCGCAAAAAAGCAAAGGTTTTCTGTCGAATCCCGTTTGTCGAATTGGGTGGGTAAATGGGGTAAAGAGGGGTAAAAGTCATCATAAACTAAAAGCGGCACAGGAGGCAATAAAAAAATAATGCCATAGGAATTTGGGTACTCGCAGGCGAAAGTATGGAAGAATGGCTTAAAATCAAAGGATTTTGAGGTTTGGTGGGGTTCATCACGGTGGGTGGTGGACCCCAATTTTTTGGTTTTTGGATGCCGCTGATAGGATGGCGGTAGGGGATAAAACCGTACTATCAGGCAAAAGTATACTTTCACGCAAAAGTCCGGGGTTTCCGTGATAGTATGCAGAGTTTCCGTGTTTGATATGAGCAAAGCGGTAAAAATTTAATGGATAAATGATAACGATGAAAAAGGGCCATTTTAGCATTTCATTTTTACTAAATAGTTTCAGTCCACTCATCCACTCTTTCATGGTATAAAAACAGTTCCGCAGGAATTTTGATGGTATCCGGGGGAACTGGTGTCTGTATCACACAGCCTTTCAGCGGAAGTCCGTGCGTTCCTGTTTCCTGATCGGGTTTTAAGCGCATCATGAGAAAATGAGAACTTCCCTGATGTGTTTCCGGGCGGGATTTCAAATATTGTTTGGAGTAGAAGGTAAGGTCATAATTTTTACTGCATTCGTATTCTACGCCTATATAGCACATCCCTTTAGGACAGCATTGCTCCAATGCATCATAACTATGTTTTACTGCTTCTTTTAACTGTTCCGGGGAAAACCTTTCTGCCAGTTTGGGATCGTTCAATTCTTCTTCCGTATTTTTCCACACATCTATCAAGGCAACAGAATTTATATGGCAAAGCACCTCATCTCCATGATTATCCACGAAACAGAAAGAACGGGATTTCCCGACATTTAGGGTAACTGTCTTTTCTATTATGTGCTGGATGGGATTTGGCCTGTGCGTTATCGTGATGGGTGTTTGAGGTGTAAGGTGGGGCAGCTTCGAAACCTCCGCTATGTTCAGCGTCAACAGCATGAGATTCTCCCAATCTATATCTTTCAGCCATTCGGGTACTGTCCAGCCAGCACCCATCATATCGAAAAACAATTGGATCATTCCATAATTATCAGAATCCATAGGGCTGCCCATGCCGCCCTGTATCTTGAGATGCACATCACCAAGGCAGAGATCACTGCAATGCAGATAACTGTATCCGTGCCTTTCATGCTCTTTCAGCATCCTCCTGTGATTACGGATGCCTCTCCTGTTCCGGCTTTCCGGTTCCATGTATGGTTCTATGATGTACAGTTTTGCTTCATCGGATAAGGTCATGCCGACAATATGGTATTTCCTGCCATTCCGTTCTGTGGTTTTCCCAATCACAAGGATATCCTGCCATTTTGAGTGGAAACCTTCTAATAATGAAAAATTCATCAGCCACACCTCCGTAAAATCTAATATGGCAAGTATATCATGTATGCTGAAATAATTCCACAAAATGCGGAAGGACTCAATAGTAAATCTGTGCCTTTCATTCCCGAAAAATAGTCGTTTCGTGACATTGGGTGAAAAATAGATAAATTTTATGGTATAATTCAGTGAGTGCTTTTGCTTTAGCCGGATTGCGGTTTCGGACAATGGCAGGGGGATGGAACGCGGGAAGATGGAGGAACTGAACGGGAAATTAGGGTTGAAGAATCAGATGCCCCTTTTGGATACCGGCGGCGTGGGCCCTATGAACATCGCGAAACGGATGTGGATCTATTACGGAGAAAAGGCTTCGATCACGGTAAAGAACAACCAGGATTGTGGTGTGTGTACGGAATTGATGCTGCCGCTGCCGTAGATTATGAGAGCATCTTTGCTTCGCCGCAGGAGCCCCGGCTTGTGGTTGTTGAATATAATTGCAAGAAGTAATTGACAAATAAACATTTATCACGTATGATAAAACCATACAAATACATCGGAGAAATTCTAAACAGTGTGCTTTTCGCACATTCGGACAGTTTCTGTCAGATTTTTCTAATGATAATTGAACAGGGCAGGGACAGAAGAGTGTGCAGACACTTGGGGAAGCGCGCGGAACAGGGAAAGGCGCAGGTGCTGTTGCATGCGGAATCCTGATCAGGTCTCCTGCCGAATACAAAAGGAGAAAGGATGAAGAGAATGCAGAAGGCGCAAAAGAAACAGACAGCACAGAATTCATTAAAATCAAAGGAAAGAAAAGGTTTTGGCAAAGAGGATGTACTTGAAAGGCGCGGGAGCAGGGAAGGTGTACTGATACGCGGGGCGGCCGGCATCAGGCGGTTTGCCGGCAGATATGTCAAATGGACCGGTTGTCGGAAGGTGCGACACAGTGCAAAGGACAGACTGTTCCGCTTCCTGTTTGACAAGGACAGGGAGGCGTTATTGCAGCTATATAACGCCCTGAACGGTACGGATTACCGGGATGCGTCCGCCCTGCAGGTTGTGACCATCGAGAGCGCGGTCTATGTGGTCATGAAAAATGATCTGGCTTTTATTCTGGCGGGGACGTTAAATCTGTATGAGCATCAGAGCACTTGTAATTCCAATATGCCGGTAAGGTTTTTGATCTATCTGGCGGAGGAGTACCAGAAACTGATCGAGCAGGCGGAGAGCAGCCTGTACGGGACAAGGCAGATCCCGCTGCCGGCGCCGCAGTGCGTTGTCTTTTATAACGGTGAGAAGCATGCGCCGGAAGAGGAAATCTTAAGGTTGTCGGACGCCTTTATCAACAGGGACAGAGAAGCAGATGTGGAATTGAAGGTGCGGATGTTGAACATCAATTACGGGCATAACTGTGAATTGATGGACAGGTGCCATGTGCTGGAGGAGTATGCACAATTCGTGGAGGTGTTCAGGCAGTATATGGCAGACGGTCTGGCAGTAAAGGAAGCGCTGGAACAGGCGATACAGTATTGCATGGAACATGGGATATTGTATGAGACATTGCGAAATTATCGGGCGGAGGTGTTGGGAATGTTGCTGGAAGAGTTTGATGTGGACAAGTATGAGAGAACCATTCGAAAGGAAGGCATGGAAGAGGGGATAGAACACGGATTAGAGCTTGGGGTGGAGCGGTCTAACCATCTGGCCAGGATCCTGATCGAGCAGAACCGTGTGGAGGATTTAAAGCGGGCCGCTTTTGATCCGGCGTATCAGAAAGAACTCTTCCGGGAGTTTCATTTGTAGCGGTTTCATGTGGCCTGCGATGGTCAGAGGAAGCTTGATATACGGGGGACGCCGTCTCCCAGACAGAAATCACAGATTGAAATATGGCCCAATGTTTGGCATAATAAAAAAGACATGGGGTTTCATTCCAAAGGCATTCAGGGAATTCGGCCGTATTTTGGCATTTGTGATATGGGCTGTTCAGGGATCAAAGCATGTAATATTTGCGGTGAAGGCGGGACAGGGTGCGGGTGTGACAAAGCGCGGCGGAAAGGAATGGAGCGGCAGCACAACGGGATATGCCATGGCAGCAGGTACAGGGGCAGAACAATATTAAAGGAGAAAAGCAGCATGGGAAACGTGAAGCGGGTTTATGTGGAGAAGAAGGAGCCTTTTGCGGTTAAGGCGAGGGAACTGAAGGAGGAAATCGGAAGCTATCTTGGAATCGGCGGGGTGCAGGATGTCCGCGTGTTTATCCGCTATGATGTGGAGAACCTTTCGGAGGAGGTTTATGGGAAGGCATGTAGGACGGTTTTCTCGGAGCCGCCTGTGGATATTTTGTATGAAGAGACGATCGAGATCCCGGAGGACGGCAGGGTGTTCAGCGTGGAGTATCTGCCGGGGCAGTTTGACCAGCGGGCAGATTCCGCGGTACAGTGTGTGAAGTTTTTGAAAGAGGATGAAGAACCGATTATCAAAACGGCTGTTACTTATTTGATTACGGGTGTTATATCCGACGAGGAGTTTGAGCGGATCAAGGCTTACTGCATCAATCCGGTGGATTCCAAGCAGACGGATATGGTAAAACCGGATACGTTGGTGACGGACTACGAGGAGCCGGCGGATGTATCGGTATTTGCGGGATTTAAGGACATGGCGGAGGCGGAACTGAGAGAGTTGTATGGGTCCCTGGGGCTGGCCATGACCTTTAAGGATTTTCGGCATATACAGCGTTACTTTCAGGCAGAGGAGCATCGGGATCCAACGATGACGGAGATACGCGTGCTGGACACTTACTGGTCGGATCACTGCCGGCATACGACTTTTTCTACAGAATTAAAAGAGGTTACGTTCGGGGAAGGATATTACGCGGAGCCGATCCGGAAGACTTATGAGGACTATCTGGCTGTCAGACAGGAGATCTTCGGAGACAGACAGGACAAGTTCGTCTGTCTGATGGATCTGGCGCTGATGGCTATGCGCAAGTTGAAGAAAGACGGCAAACTGGAGGATATGGAGCAGTCTGACGAGATCAATGCCTGCTCGGTGGTGGTGCCGGTGGAGATGGATTACGGCGAGGGGCCGGTGACCGAGGAGTGGCTTGTGTTCTTTAAGAATGAGACCCATAACCATCCTACGGAGATTGAGCCTTTCGGCGGAGCGGCCACCTGTCTGGGCGGAGCGATCCGCGATCCGCTTTCCGGACGCGGTTATGTGTATCAGGCCATGCGGGTTACGGGGGCGGCTGACCCTACGGTGCCGGTGGCGGATACGCTGAAGGGCAAATTGTCCCAGAAGAAACTGGTGCGCGGCGCTGCCAGCGGATATTCGTCCTACGGGAATCAGATCGGTCTGGCGACGGGACTGGTGAAGGAGATCTACCATCCCGATTATGTGGCGAAAAGGATGGAGATCGGTGCGGTCATGGGAGCTGCGCCGCGGAAGAACGTGATCCGTGAGACTTCCGATCCGGATGATGTGATCATTCTCTTAGGCGGCAGGACGGGACGTGACGGCTGCGGCGGAGCCACGGGATCTTCCAAGGTACATACGGAAAGCTCCATCGAGACCTGCGGCGCCGAAGTGCAGAAGGGAAATGCGCCCACGGAGCGTAAGATCCAAAGATTGTTCCGCCGGGAGGAAGTGAGCAGGCTGATCAAGAAGTGTAACGATTTCGGCGCCGGCGGTGTGTCTGTGGCTATCGGGGAGCTGGCGGACGGTCTGGTGGTGGATCTGGATAAGGTGCCGAAGAAATATGCGGGTCTGGACGGCACGGAACTGGCCATCTCCGAATCTCAGGAGCGTATGGCGGTGGTGGTTGCGCCGAAGGATGTGGAGACCTTCCTGAGCTATGCTGCGGAGGAGAATCTGGAGGCTGTGGAAGTTGCGGTGGTGACGAAGGAGCCGCGGCTGGTGCTTAAGTGGCGCGGCAGAGAGATCGTGAATATCGCACGCGCTTTTCTGGATACCAATGGGGCACATCAGGAGACGGCTGTCAGTGTGGATATGCCAAAGGAGAAGGAAAATTACCTGCGTAAGATCGCTGTGCCGGCGGTGGCACAGGCTGTTGCAGAGGGCGATGTGAAGAAGGCGTGGTTATCCTTACTCGGCGATTTGAATGTCTGTTCCCAGAAGGGACTGGTGGAGATGTTCGACGCATCCATCGGCGCCGGCAGTGTTTATATGCCTTACGGCGGTAAATACCAGTTGACGGAGACCCAGGCGATGGTAGCCAAGCTGCCTGTTTTAAAAGGGAAGACCGATACCGTGACGATGATGAGTTACGGTTTTGATCCCTGTCTGTCCAGCTGGAGTCCGTATCACGGTGCAATCTATGCGGTGACGGAATCCATGGCAAAGATTGTGGCAAACGGCGGGGATTATAAGAAGATCCGCTTTACTTTCCAGGAGTATTTCCGGCGGATGAGTGAGGAACCCGGTCGTTGGAGCCAGCCTTTTGCAGCGCTTCTGGGTGCTTATGATGCACAGATGGGGTATGGACTGCCTTCCATTGGCGGTAAGGATTCCATGTCCGGCACGTTCAATGATATTGATGTGCCGCCCACGCTTGTTTCCTTTGCGGTGGATATCGGCAGACAGAAAGATATTGTGACGCCGGAATTGAAGAAGGCCGGTGATAAACTGGTGCGTTTCTTTATCAGGAAAGATCAGTATGACCTGCCGGTCTATGAAAATGTGATGCGGGTTTATGACAGTGTCCTTAAGCTGATGGCAGAGAAGAAGATCACGGCGGCTTATGCGCTGGATGGAAAAGGCGTGGCGGCGGCACTTGCAAAGATGGCTTTCGGTAATAAGTTGGGCGTGACGGTGGAAAGCAGCCTTGCAGCGGAGTCACTTTTTGACAACGGTCTTGGTGAGATTCTGGCGGAGATGCCTGCGGCGGCTGTGGAAGAGTTGTCTGCAATGGCGTCTGCGGTGAAAGCGGATACGGGATCCGTAGCAGAAGCGGCAGGCCGGACGGCAGAAACTGCGAAGGCACAGCAAGATGCGGGATTCGATTTCGCGGTGGTCGGAACGGTCACGGAAGAACCCGTATTCCAATACGCTGGTGTACAGATCACCATGGAGGAGGCGCTGGAGGCGTGGACCGGGAAGCTGGATAAGGTATTCCCGTATACGGCCGGCAAGGATAAGAGCGGCGTGGCTTCCGATCTGTATGAAGCGAAGGATATCTATGTATGTAAACATAAAGTTGCAAGACCGACCGTATTTATCCCGGTATTTCCGGGCACCAACTGTGAGTATGACAGCGCGGCGGCTTTTGAGCGGGCGGGTGCTGACGTGATCACCAGGGTGTTTAAGAACCTGACGGCAGAGGATATCCGGGAGAGTGTGGATGTGTTTGAGAAAGCCATTGCGCAGGCACAGATCATTATGTTCCCGGGTGGTTTCTCGGCGGGTGATGAGCCGGATGGTTCGGCCAAGTTCTTTGCCACTGCCTTCCAGAATGAAAAGATGAAAGAAGCTGTCATGCGTCTGCTGCAGGAACGGGACGGTTTGGCGCTGGGCATTTGTAACGGGTTCCAGGCGCTCATCAAGCTGGGACTGGTGCCTTACGGTGAGATCAGAGGGCAGAAAGCGGATTCGCCGACTCTGACTTTTAATACAGTAAACCGTCATATCTCCAAGATGGTATATCTGAAGGTGGTTTCCAACAAGTCACCCTGGCTGCAGGGAGCGACTCTGGGGGATACTTATGTAAACCCGGCATCCCACGGGGAGGGACGTTTTGTTGCACCGCAGGAGTGGATCGATAAGCTGTTCGCAAATGGACAGGTGGCGACACAGTACGCGGATCCGGAGGGCAATGTTTCCATGGACGAGGAGTGGAATATCAACGGTTCCTATGCTTCTATCGAGGGCATTACTTCTCCCGACGGACGCTGCTTTGGTAAGATGGCGCATTCGGAGAGAAGAGGAGAAGGCGTGGCTGTCAACATCTACGGCGAACAGGATATGAAGATTTTTGAATCAGGGGTGGGGTATTTTAGATGAAGCCTTTGTGCGGTTATTAACGGCCGTTTGTAGTGGTTGGGGAAAGGACTGGACACATTGAGGACAGTTGGGATTGGTAGACAGGATTTCGAGAAGATCAGAGTGCATCATAATTTTTATGTGGATAAGACGGATCTGATCAGACAGTGGTGGGAGGCGGATGATGATGTGACGCTGGTCACCAGGCCGCGGCGTTTCGGAAAGGCACTGAACATGAGTATGCTGGAGAAATTTTTCTCTTTGGAATATGCGGGCAGGAGTGAGCTTTTTGAGGGATTGTCTATATGGCAGGAGGAAAAGTATCGCAGATTGCAGGGAACCTATCCTGTCCTTTTTATGAGTTTTGCCAATGTGAAGGAGACAGATTTTGCTTCGGCCCGCAGGAAAATCTGTCAACTGATCGCCGATGTATATGCCCGGTATTCTTTTCTGCTGGAAGAGGGCGGTCTGGTCGGAGCGGAAAGAGAGACTTTTCTCAGAAAAAATGTGAATATGGATGATGTGGATGCCACATTGGCTCTTGGGCAGCTTTCTCATTATCTGTCCCGCTATTATGGCAGAAATGTCATCTTACTGCTGGATGAGTATGACACGCCCATGCAGGAAGCGTATGTTAATGGTTACTGGGAGGAGCTGATCAGCTTTATCAGAAATCTGTTTAACGCTACTTTCAAAATAAATCCCTGTTTTGAGCGTGCTTTTATGACAGGAATTGCCAGGGTGAGTAAAGAATCTTTCTTTTCTGATCTGAATAATCTTGAGGTCATAACGACAACCTCTGACAAATATGCGGATTGCTTTGGTTTCACGGAGGAGGAAGTCTATGCGGCGTTGGAGGAATATGGTTTGTCGGATTACAGAGAGCAGGTAAAGGACTGGTATGATGGGTTTTCCTTCGGAGAACGGAAGGATATCTATAATCCGTGGTCTATCATTAATTTTCTTGATAAGAGAAAGGCGGGGACTTACTGGGTAAATACCATCTCCAATGATCTGCTTTCGAAACTTGTTCGGGAAGGCAGCAGAAATATGAAATCTACCTTTGAAAAATTGATTCAGGGGGAGTCTTTTCGAACCGAGTTAGACGAACAGATCGTATATGAGTTGATAGACCGTAATGAGCAGGCGGTATGGAGTCTGCTGCTTGCCAGTGGCTGCCTTAAAGTAAAAAGATATAATGAGTATATGTCACAATTCGGGGAGTGGAAGCAGGAGTACGAACTGGAACTGACTAACTTTGAAGTGAAGACGATGTTCCGTGGTATGATCAGAAAATGGTTTCATGATGTGAGATCTGATTATAATGATTTCATCAAAGCGTTGTTGAGTGATGATGTGCGCATGATGAATACGTACATGAACAAAATAACACTGGAAATGTTCAGTTATTTTGATACAGGGAAGAGGGCTTCCGGGGCAGAACCGGAGCGCTTCTACCATGGTTTTGTTCTGGGACTGATGGTGGACTTGGCAGACAGATATATGATTACGTCAAACCGGGAAAGTGGTTTCGGTCGGTATGACATTATGCTGGAACCCAGGACAGGGCAGCCCTGCACATATGATGCTGTTATCATAGAGTTTAAGGTACAGGCCGAGGAGGAAAAGGAGCTTTCAGATACCGTACAGGAAGCGTTACGGCAGATACGGGAACGGAATTATAATGCGGAGCTGACGGCAAAAGGCATTCCGGAAGCAAAGATACGAAACTATGGGTTTGCCTTTTGTGGAAAACAGGTATTGATTGGCGGAGGAAAGATCCTTTGAAGGAGGTCTTTTGCCTTTTGAAAAAGTTGTTATGGAAGCGTTATATTTAATAGGTATATATAGGAATTGTTTGAAACGTCATTTATAAGAGACATGTAGAAGGTTACCGCGGAGGACGGCTATGGATACGGAAAGAGAAGGAGCAGCGATTGAGATGACACAGCAGGAAGCGGATGAGAAGAATACGGCGGAAAACAGAGAGGATTCCATACGCAGGGAATATGGGTTTGCGCCGGACGTAAAGTTGAAAGAGTGCAGATTTTGTTGTGTGATGATACCGAAGAAGGCCAAAGTCTGTCCGAACTGCAGGATGAGTTTGAAACGGCACTGGTTCCGCAATCTGGTGGCGGCGGTCTTTGCTGTGGCGGTGATCGGCGGTGGCGGGTATTACCTGTCGGAGCACTGGGGTATTATGAAGGATGCCGTAGCGTCGGTATGGAGAGCACAGAACGGGTCGGCAGTGCCGGTTATGTCGGTGACCACCGTAGATACTGCAGAGATGGCGGCCGGTGCGGCTGCTGTGGAGCCTGCAGAAGTTACAAGTCTGTCGGAAGCTGAATCGGGTCAGACGGTGGATTTGGTTCAGACAGCGGAAAGCACCGGGAATCAGGCAGATCATGAGTCAAAGACGGCAAATGCAGTAAATACGGCAAATACGGGAAACCAGACAGAGGCATTGGCAGGGAAAGCGGAGCAGACGGCAGGTACAGAGGGTAAGGAAGAGTCTGAAACCGGAAAAGATACAGAGAATGCAGGCCGTGCAGAGGAGCAGAAGGATGTAGAAGACAAGACAGATCACTCTGCAGATGAAGAGACGGCAGCGGAAAACGAAGCAGTAAGCAGTGCGGCGCAAAAGGCTGAGAAAAAGGGCGCAGAAGCCGACGATGAAGCAGACAGAAACAGTACAGCCGATAGCCGTTCGAAAGAGAATACGGCAAAAAAGGACGGCAGCCTGACAGAAGAAGAGTCAGCAGACACCGAGAAGCAGGAGACTGCCGTATCTGCAAAGGACATGGACAGGCAGGAACAGGAGTATCGTGAGGAATGTACCACAGTGAGCTACAAAGCGATGCTCAGAGATACAGAGAGTTGTCTGGATATGGCGCTTACCATGGAGGTACAGGTAGTTTGTCAGGTGAATGGCGGATTGTTTGATGATAATATCTACTATTTATGTAAGGCGGAAGATGGGAATAATATCACGCGCTATTATATTGTCAGGGATGACAGGGAAGCGGACGATACGCTTATTCTGGAAGGGGACATGCTTACCGTGTTCGGACAGCTGTTTGGAACCTGCAGGATTCCGGCGGATCTGATCGAAACGAGACCTGTTGTACCGGCTGTTTCGATGCTGTATTACGATTTGACAGGCGAATAATACAAAGAGATTTTCCTGTGGTTTCCAGGGAACACGCTCCGGTCGGAAAAGAAAGAATTGAACGTGTGAAACTCCTGTGCTATAATGAAGCGATTATGTGAAGGAAAGTAAGATTTTATAGTAACGTCATTAGAAATTTCGTTTACTATAGATATCGTTTGAGAGGAACAGGTGACAGGATGAAAGCTTTCTTAATTTTGGAAGACGGGACTCTTTTTGAAGGAATCCACATCGGCGCTGAGAAGGAGATCATCAGTGAGATCGTATTCAACACGTCGATGGCTGGATATCTGGAAGTGCTGACGGATCCGTCTTATGCCGGACAGGCTGTCTGCATGACGTATCCGTTGATCGGTAATTACGGTATCTGTAAGGATGATATGGAGTCGGGCAGGCCCTGGCCGGACGGATTTATCGTCCGGGAATTGAGCCGTTTTCCCAGTAATTTCCGGTGCGACATGACGATTCAGCAGTTTCTTGAGGAAAACGGTATTCCCGGTATTGCGGGGATTGACACGAGAGCACTCACCAGGATCCTTCGGGAAAAAGGTACAATGAACGGTATGATCACCACCAACGAGAAATATGATCTGGAAGATATCCTTCCGAAACTAAAGGCGTATACAACCGGTAAGGTAGTTGATCTCGTGACCTGTCGGGAGAAATATACGTTGTCTGCCGCACAGGATTTATCAGATAATGGTCCGGTCTCCGGAAGTTCCCAATTCAAAAAAGAAGCATATGAGAGTGGTATACGGGAGAAGAAGCCCAGCATGGTCCGTGAACTGACGGGCAGGGGGTTAAAAGTCGCGCTGTTAGACCTGGGTGCGAAGGATAATATCGCCAGGTCTTTGGCTGCCAGAGGGTGTGAGGTGACGGTCTATCCGGCTTTTACGACGGCTCGGGAGATCATTGACGCGAAACCGGACGGCATTATGCTGAGCAATGGCCCGGGTGACCCGAAGGAGTGCGCGGAGGTGATCGAACAGATCAAGAAGCTGTATGATACGGATATCACGATCTTTGCGATCTGCCTCGGGCATCAGCTGATGGCGCTGGCCACCGGAGCGGATACTTATAAGATGAAATACGGCCACAGAGGCGGCAATCATCCGGTGAAGGATTTGGAGACTGGCAGGGTCTATATCTCTTCCCAGAATCACGGCTACGTCGTGGATACAAAGAAGCTGGATCCCAGGGTGGCTGTGCCTGCGTTTGTGAATGTCAATGACGGGACCAACGAAGGACTTTCCTACACCGGCAAGCATATCTTTACGGTGCAGTTTCACCCGGAAGCATGTCCGGGTCCTCAGGATTCCGGAGAGTTGTTTGAACGGTTTATCAAAATGATGCGGAGGGGGAAAAATGCCTAAGAATCCGAATGTAAAAAGAGTACTTGTGATCGGCTCGGGACCTATTGTGATCGGGCAGGCGGCGGAATTTGACTATGCGGGGACGCAGGCTTGCCGTTCTCTGAAAGAGGAGGGCATGGAAGTCATCCTGGTGAACTCCAATCCGGCCACCATCATGACCGACGGTGACATTGCAGATAAAGTATATATCGAACCGCTGACAGTAAGGGTGCTGGAGGAGATTATCCGCAGGGAGAAACCGGACAGCCTGCTGCCGAACATGGGCGGACAGGCCGGATTAAATCTGGGCATGGAGCTGGACGAATCGGGCTTTCTGGCGGCGCATGGCGTCACACTGCTCGGCACCACGGCGAAGACGATCCGCAAGGCGGAGGACCGTCTGGAATTCAAAGAGACGATGGAGAAGATCGGGGAACCCTGCGCGCCTTCCCTGGTGGTGGAGAATATAGAGGACGGCGTGGCGTTTGCGCATAAGATCGGATACCCGGTGGTGCTGCGCCCGGCCTATACACTGGGTGGATCCGGCGGCGGTATCGCTCATAATCAGATCGAGCTGGAGGAGATTCTGGCAAATGGCCTGCGCCTCTCCCGGGTGGGACAGGTTCTGGTGGAACGCTGCATCGCGGGGTGGAAGGAAATCGAGTATGAGGTGATGCGGGACGGCGCCGGCAACTGTATTACCGTATGTAATATGGAAAATATCGATCCGGTGGGTGTGCATACCGGTGACAGCATCGTGGTGGCTCCCTCCCAGACATTAGGGGACAAAGAATATCAGATGTTACGCAGTTCTGCGCTCAACATCATCAACGAGCTGGGTATCACCGGCGGATGCAATGTGCAGTTTGCCCTGCATCCTGCCAGTTTCGAGTACTGTGTGATCGAAGTTAATCCCCGTGTAAGCCGTTCGTCCGCGCTGGCAAGTAAGGCAACGGGCTATCCGATTGCCAAGGTGGCGGCCAAGATCGCGCTGGGCTATACGCTGGATGAGATCAAGAACGCCATCACCGGCAAGACTTATGCCAGCTTTGAGCCAACGCTTGACTACTGCGTGGTCAAGATCCCCAGACTGCCTTTTGATAAGTTCATCACGGCCAAGCGCACACTGACAACCCAGATGAAGGCCACGGGCGAAGTGATGAGCATCGGTAATAACTTTGAGGGGGCGCTGATGAAGGCGATCCGGTCTCTGGAACAGCATGTAGACTGCCTGCGCAGTTATGACTTTTCCGCGCTTTCCGCGGAGGAATTGCAAGAGCGGATGAAGGTGGTGGATGACCAGCGGATCTACATCATCGCGGAGGCAATCCGCAAGGGCATTGACTATGACACGATCCATGAGATCACCATGGTGGATCACTGGTTTATTGATAAGATCGCGATCCTCACGGAGATGGAGGCGCGTCTGGAGCAGGAGCCGTTGACGGTAGAACTGTTAAAAGAGGCCAAACGGCTGGAATTTCCGGATACGGTGATCGCCAGATTGACGGGCAGAACCGAAGAAGAAATAAAGAACATGCGTTATGAAAATGACATCGTGGCGGCTTTCAAGATGGTGGATACCTGCGCGGCGGAGTTTGCGGCCAGTACGCCTTATTATTATTCCGTGTTTGGGTCGGAGACGGAAGTGGAGGAGACCCATCCGAAGAAAAAGGTGCTGGTATTGGGTTCCGGTCCGATCCGCATCGGGCAGGGCATCGAGTTCGATTACTGCTGTGTCCATGCCACCTGGGCTTTTTCCAGAGAGGGCTACGAAACGATCATCATCAACAACAACCCGGAGACGGTCAGCACCGATTTCGATATCGCGGACAAGCTCTATTTCGAGCCGCTGACGCCGGAGGATGTGGAGAATATCGTCAGGGTAGAGAAGCCGGATGGCGCAGTGGTGCAGTTTGGCGGGCAGACGGCGATCAAGCTGACGGAAAGCCTGATGAAGATGGGCGTGCCTATTTTGGGAACGAAGGCGGAAGATGTGGACGCTGCCGAGGACCGGGAACTTTTTGACAAGATTCTGGAAGAGACGGAGATTCCGAGAGCGGCGGGCGGCACGGTCTATACGGCCGAGCAGGCCAAAGAGGTGGCAGGCAGGCTGGGCTATCCGGTGCTGGTACGGCCTTCCTATGTGCTGGGCGGTCAGGGGATGCAGATTGCCCTCTCAGATCAGGAGATTGAAGAATTTATGGCGGTCATCAACCGCTACGAGCAGGAACATCCGATCCTGGTGGACAAATACCTGCAGGGCAAAGAGCTGGAGGTGGATGCGGTTTGTGACGGCACCGATATCCTGATTCCGGGCATTATGGAACATATCGAGCGCACCGGCGTCCATTCCGGGGACAGTATCTCGGTGTACCCGGCTCCCACGGTCAGCGAGAAGGTGAAGGAGACCATCGCGGAGTATTCCAGACGGCTGGCGAAGGCACTGCATGTGATCGGCCTGATCAACATCCAGTTTATCGCCATGGACGACGAGGTGTATGTGATCGAGGTGAATCCGCGTTCTTCCCGGACCGTACCCTATATCAGCAAGGTGACGGGAATCCCGATCGTGGATCTTGCCACAGAAGTGATCATCGGGAAAAAGATCCGGGATCTGGGCTATGAACCGGGGCTGCAGCCGGCGGCGGATTACTACGCCGTGAAGATGCCGGTCTTTTCCTTTGAGAAGATCCGCGGCGCGGAGATCAGCCTGGGGCCGGAGATGAAATCCACGGGAGAATGCCTGGGGATAGCCAGGACCTTTAATGAAGCGCTGTATAAGGCGTTTTTGGGGGCGGGCGTGAATCTGCCCAAACATAAACAGATGATCATAACCGTGAAAGACGCGGATAAAGGCGAGGCCATCGGGCTGGCCCGCCGCTTCGAGAAGCTGGGTTATATCATCTATGCCACAAGAAGCACGGCGGCGGCGCTGCGGGAGGCCGGTGTGAAGGCGAGAAAAGTGAATAAGATCAGGCAGGAATCCCCTACCGTCATGGATTTGATCCTCGGGCACAGGATCGATCTGGTCATTGATACGCCCACTCAGGGCCGGGATAAGAGCAGGGACGGTTTCCTGATCCGCAGGACGGCCATCGAGACCGGTGTTAACTGCATTACGGCATTGGATACGGCGGCGGCGCTGGTATCCAGCCTGGAGAATGCGGCCAAGCAGGGGGAAATGACTTTGATTGATATCGCCACGATCGCAAGGCGAGGGAAGGCATAAGATCAGGTACATCCGCGGAAGTCGGATAAGATATTGGGACGGTCTGTCTGCGTCCCTGGCACAAAGTGCTTCGGAAGGAGGTAAGGATCTATGAGTGTCGTCAGGAATTATCAGAAAGAACTGGATAAAATAACGGAAGATATTAAAAATGGCAGTGCGCCGACACTTTTCCTGCACAGCTGCTGTGCGCCGTGCAGCAGTTATGTACTGGAATACCTGCGGCAGTTCTTTCGGATCACTGTTTTTTATTACAATCCCAATATTACCGAAGCACAGGAATATCGTAAGCGGGTGGCCGAGCAGAAGCGGTTGATTGCCGCTTATAATGCATATTGCAGAGAAGCGGAGCAGGCGGAAACAGGCATGGGGCAGGAACAAAATAAGGGGTATCTGATCGATATCGTAGAAGGCGACTATGAACCGGCATGTTTCTATGAGATCGCAAAAGGACTGGAGCAGTGTCCGGAGGGCGGGGAGCGGTGCTTTGCCTGCTATGCGCTCCGGCTGCGGGAGACGGCAAAACGTGCCCGGGCGGGCGGATATGATTATTTTACAACTACGTTGACCATCAGCCCTTTGAAAAATGCCGCGAAGCTGAATGAGATCGGAGGGCAGTTTGCGAAAGAGTACGGGACTGCCTGGCTGCCTTCTGACTTTAAGAAGAAAAACGGGTATAAGCGGTCTGTGGAGCTGTCGAAAGAGTATGATTTGTACCGGCAGGATTACTGCGGATGCGTGTACTCCCGTATGCAGCGTGAGAAGGAAAACTGGAAGGCGCAGGTGTGGGACAAGGAAATCGAGCCAAATCGATGGAAGCTGTGCAAAGAACCGGGATATGATTATGATGACTGATTTTTTGTAAATGAGTATTGACACAGGAACGGTTTTTCTGGTTTAGTAGTAGGAAAGACCGAAAGACAAAAAAGAAAGATAAGAAAATTAGGAAAAGAAGCACAAAGATATAAGAAAGGCTTGGAAGAAGATGCAGAAAATATTGGATTTGATTTCGGAAGAGATGATGAAAGCGTTTGCGGCGGCAGGGTATGACGCGGCGTTGGGAAAAGTGACGGTGTCAAACAGACCCGATTTGTGCGAGTATCAGTGCAACGGCGCCATGGCGGGTGCGAAGAAATATCATAAAGCGCCGCTTATGATAGCTCAGGATGTGGCCGGACAGCTGCAGGAGAGCGGTGTCTTTACGGAGGTGTCCGCTGTGGCGCCGGGCTTTTTGAATCTGAAGGTGTCGGAGACGTTTGTGCGGGATTATCTGCGCGGGATGAGAGACAGCGAGAAATTCGGCCTGCAGATGCCGGAGAAGGCGAAGAAGATCATTATTGATTACGGCGGGCCTAATGTGGCGAAGCCGCTTCATGTGGGGCACCTGCGTTCCGGTGTGATCGGGGAGAGCATCAAGCGGATCTGCCGTTATGCGGGGCATGATGTGATCGGGGATATCCATCTGGGTGACTGGGGTCTGCAGATGGGGCTGATCATTACGGAACTGCAGAAGCGCAATCCGGGATTGGTTTATTTCGATGATTCCTATGAAGGAGAGTATCCGCAGGAAGCGCCTTTTACCATCTCCGAGCTGGAAGAGATCTATCCGACAGCCAGTGCGAAATCCAAGGAGGACGAGGCTTATAAGGCAGACGCCATGGAAGCAACCTATAAGCTGCAGAATGGCGTGCGCGGTTACAGGGCATTGTGGGATCATATCATCCGCGTATCCGTGGCAGATTTGAAGAAGAATTATGTAAACCTGAATGTGGAGTTTGATCTCTGGAAGGGAGAGTCGGACGTTCACGATATCATTCCCGGCATGGTGGAAGAGATGAAGAAGGGCGGCTATGCTTATGAGAGCGACGGCGCTCTGGTAGTGGATGTGAAGGAAGAGACGGATACGAGAGAAGTGCCGCCATGTATGATATTGAAATCGGACGGAGCGTCTCTTTACAATACTACGGATCTGGCCACGATTCTGGATCGTATGACGCAGTATCATCCGGACAAGTTGATTTATCTGACGGATAAGAGACAGGAGCTGTATTTTGAACAGGTATTCCGCTGTGCAAGAAAGACCGGATTGGTCAATGCGGATACGGAGCTGGTTCATATCGGATTCGGCACGATGAATGGCAAAGACGGGAAGCCTTTTAAGACGAGAGAAGGCGGCGTCATGCGTCTGGAAAACCTGGTCCGGGAGATTGATGAGGAGATGATCCGCAAGATCCGGGAGAATGCCGGAACGAAGGGCTACGAGATTGATGAAAAAGAGGCAGAGCAGACTGCGAAGGTAGTCGGACTGGCGGCTATCAAATACGGAGATCTGTCCAATCAGGCCTCGAAGGATTATATTTTTGATCTGGATCGGTTTACCTCCTTTGAAGGGGATACGGGGCCGTATATTCTCTATACGATTGTACGGATCAAGTCAATTCTGGGTAAATATGCGGAACAGGGCGGAAGTTTGACTGATATAGTCATCGAAGAGGCGGTCAACGATTCCGAGAAGAGTCTGGTGCTGGAGCTGGCAAAGTTTAATACCGTGATGGCGGCGGCTTACGAGGAGATCGCGCCGCATAGGATTTGTGCTTATATCTATGATATAGCCAATGCCTTTAATCGCTTTTATCATGAGACAAAAATCCTGACGGAAGAGGATGCGAAGAAGAAGGCGGGCTGGATAGCATTACTTATGTTAACCAGAGATGTGCTGGAGACTTGCATCGACCTGCTTGGCTTCTCCGCACCGGAGAGGATGTAGGAGCGGTTTATCAGCAGAAGGCCGTTTATGATATGGAGAATGCCCGGAAAATGGGTATTTTCGCCTTAAGGCTCCGCGAAATGGAATTATTAGGGTTATGAGGTTATAATTGGGAAGATAAACAGGCGGGAGGAGGCGCGTATGGCATTTGGAATTGGAATGATGTTTACAATGGTGTTTGGTTTGATTATGGTGGTGATGATCGTGATCATGGTGGTGATTCTGTTAAGAGCCGCACGGGGAATCAGCACCTGGAATAAGAACAATCATTCTCCGTGCCTTACTGTTTCGGCCGTGGTGGTATCCAGGAGGACGGAAGTATCACATCATTGTCACACGAATGCGGGAGACGCCGGAGGTGGACACCATACGACATCTTCCACATGGTATTATGTCACCTTTCAATTTGTCAGCGGTGACAGGATGGAGTTTCCGGTCGATGGTTCTGAATATGGAATGCTGGTGGAGGGCGATGAAGGTGAGTTGACCTTTCAGGGGACGAGGTATCTCGGGTTTGAGAGGAAAAGGCCATAAAACGAAGTAAGAGCAGGCAGGGAACAGGGAAATAGAATAAAAGAGCCCGATCATAAAAAAGTGAAAAAGTTGTCGTCGGTGCGAATTGTAACAAATTTTGTAAAAAATTTGAAATTTTTTTGGAAAAGCACTTGACAATCAGTGGTAAAAAATTGTATACTAGCAAAGCGGGTTGCGGAAGTGACCCGTCCATATGGGGTCTTAGCTCAGCTGGGAGAGCATCTGCCTTACAAGCAGAGGGTCATAGGTTCGAGCCCTATAGGCCCCATTGGAACTGAATATGGCGAGATAGCTCAGCTGGCTAGAGCATACGGTTCATACCCGTAGTGTCGAGGGTTCAAGTCCCCCTCTCGCTACTTAAGAACACCGCAGAAATGCGGTGTTCTTCTATTTCGTGTTGCATTTTGTGTTGCATAGTTCTTGAAAATGCGAGTTTGCTATATTTGACATTTCTTTTTTTCTATCATTCATCGCATGTCTATATACAGACTTTAGAACTTTATCAGACCGCCAACCTCCATCAGCCATGATATATGCATCAGGTATTCCCAGAGCATGGCGTATTGAGGCGGAATAGTGCCGCAGATCATGAAAGCGGAAATGATTAATGCTGTTTCGGTCAAGTACCCTTTGAAACATGATTGTGATTGAATGGGGATTTAAGGTTGTTATATGTCCGACTTCTCTGATTCGGTCAGTCACAAACTCCGGAGCTTCTATATATCTGTCAGATGTTTCTGTCTTAGGAGCTTTTAAATGCCACTTTTTATCTGCACCGAGGACAAGAGAATGGTGTACATGGATTGTATTTCCCTTTATATCATCCATTGACAATCCGCATATTTCGCCGCGCCTCATCATGCAGAATGCACCGAGAAGAACCGGGATTTCCAATTCTGTATCTCTTACAGCATTTACCAGGGCCTGTATCTCACTGTCAGACGGGATATAAAGATCTGGCTGTACCTTTTGTGGCATAGTGGTATTCAGAACCAAATTCGATCCTAACACGGACGAAATAAGACCATGATAGTTACGCACGGTCTTTGGAGATTTTGTTTTGCTTAGACTGCTTACGACGGTTTGTACATCCTCCTGAGTTATGTCCGAGATTTTTAGATTACAAAACTTAGTATATTTCTCTTTGAGCATCTTTTGGATGTTTCTGTAGCCTCTGATTGTGGACGGAGAAAGCACGGCTTCCTTTGTAACTATATATTTTTCCAGTTCGTCACTAAATATGCCTTTGTTTTTGGGGATTCTATTCCTTTCTTCTTTCTCCATTATATACTGGGTGGCGAGATATTCAGCCTCTTTCTTGGTTGGGGCAGTGAAAGACTTGTATTTTCTTTTTCCATCCTCGATCTGGTCAAATATTAGGCATCTGTACGCGCCTGACGGTAATTTCTTTGCTGTGGCCATAAGTATCCTCCTTTTTGGGTATAAAAATAACAACCAGCGTAAAATACGCTTGCGGGCTGTTCCCGGAGATGGTACAATATTTTTGTTGAGATGGGTATCATCTTCGGATGTATCTATTTAAAGCCGTTCGGGGGTTCCGGGCGGTTTTTGTTTATGATGATTTCTATTTGTTTAAATTTTAATGCATATGTTGACAAAAATAGGGTATATTATTATACTATAGATAAGTTAACTCGTGAAGGATAAGGCTGGGTTCCTGAATGGGAGTAGGCTATAAAGCTTAGAATTCCTTTGCCCCTGGGGTTAGCTTATTTTTTTATATTGTCCAATATGTGTAATGGATCTTTAATAATTTCATCCACTATAAAATCAATCATCTGTTGTGAATATGAATACTGCGGAGTCGCAAAGTGTCTGTGAACATAACATAACTTTTCATTTTCTTTTAATCCATAATATTTGCAGAAATTTGTAAAGTGGAAACTTGTAAATTTTGTTGGGCTACCATTGTAAGTAAGCGTAATATGTTCTCGGTGCAACCGCTCTTTAATGATACTTATACATGATTTTGCGGTGTATTTATGTGTATTATTTGGGTCTTGTAACTCCTTTACGATTGTTATGCCAGGCGTTGCATTTTTATCAAAATGTACAATGTTTGTAGCTTTATCCTTATTTTTGGTGATGTAGTAATGGTGATCGATTCTTATTGCAAATTTTGCGTTATTGTTGACAGATAGATGGTCAACAGAGTATTTCATGTTAATAAAGTGGGTAGCAATAGGTTCGGGGTATCTGGCTATTATTTCCGCTTCATTAAGTGCTTTCATGCTGACAGAGAGAGTTAAAAAATTTTGTGGAATGATGGCAGTCATGTCAATGCGATGAAATGCCATCATTTTTTCGTTAAAATTAAATACACATGCCTGAAATAAAGGAATATATACCATTTCATATTCTTCAGTAATAAAATGCGTGCTGGTGTTACGTAATTCAATAATCTTTTCAAGATTAATTCTGAGAGGATCTTTATTATTGGTGAATACTTTTTGGACGCAGTTTTCCAAGGATAAGGTTCGTTGAGGATTGTTGGGGTAATATATGCTGTTCTCGCCAAAAGTTTTTATCATGTGTGCTTTTAACATTAGTTCCCAAGCATTGCAGATGAAATGGCTAAATCCTTCTACGCGATATTTAATCGTGGGTTTGTTATATAATTCGATTGCGAGGCAAAATGCCTCCTTGGACTTTTCGATTAGTTTTTCTTCTATTCTGTCCATATAATCATTCCTCTTTTCTTAGGTGCTTATATTTAAGGATAAAAGCTCCGGAATGGCGAAGCGTGTACGTTCCAATAAAGCGTCATAAGAGCCGGATTCAAGAACCAGTCCGGGTATATCGTTACTGGTTGCGATCCATACACCTGCTTCATTGTCCCATGTAAAAGTTATGACATATCCCATGATGTCTACCTCCTTGTGAGTTCTGTTAATTATTATGCGATGTTACAATTTTTTTAATTATAGTAATACATTTATTTAAACCGATAAAATATTTATGCTTTCTTCTTGCTCCCGGTTACTCCAACGTATTGTTTGTATTCCGTAATTTGCATAAGCATCTTCAAACCCTTTCTGCAACGGGATTTCGATTATTTAAAGGTACGTTGCAACTTTTTTCGATTATTTATCCCAAAATGTTCACAAATTATTAATGGACACTAAAATCATTAACGTGTATTATAGTAGAAAGGGGGCGTATAATGGTGAAAAAAGTGTTGATAATGGTATTAAATACTGTGATTTACACTCTTTGCGTACTTTTTTCGCTTAGTAGTTTTTTTTGTATGCTTTCATTTACATCAATTGAAAAAAAGGCTTTTCAGAATGGGACAGTAATGATAGTGATATTTGTAACAGGTATAGCAGTTTCTTTTATTGCTGCTCATTTTCTAAATCGAATAATAATTGTTCTTCGGCTTCCGATGGCGGAATGGAAGAATCATCTCCTAAAGTGATAGGTTCAGCCTTGAGTGATTGAGTATTGGCATTCAATGTGCTAAGCGGTTGCTGTATTTTTTTAGGGTCAATGCCAGAAGACTTAAGTTTTTCATAGACCTCTATTCTTTTTGAAATAATAGCGAGCTCTTTTTCTTCTGCTTCCATTTTTTTCATTTTTATTTCTGAAGGTGCATTTATAATGTTCTTTACGATGTCTATAATCCCGGGTACGTGGAATGATAAAGCGCTTCCGCCACCTAAAAATACTAAGAGACCAAATAGGATTCCCCAATTTTCCTTTGCAAAAGTGTATATCTGTTCCAGTGTGTATACTGCCTCGCCAGGTGAATTTAAAGACATCTGGGTAGAAATATAATTTTCGTCTGTTATCATGGAAAGGCATTCTGTGTTAGCGTAGAGTAGGCCGGCCAATTCTCGGGGTTTAATAGGGTCTGTTTTACAGATATTATAAACAAGTACAGCTGTCCCCTTAAAGCAATAGTAATTATATAACGTATTTAAAATCTGATTTCCATATGTATCAAAATTGCTGATACCGTGATAATTAGAGATAGCTCTGTACAAAGCGTAATTCAGATTTTCACTTTTTACGGTTCTCAAAAGCTGGATTCGTCGTCTTTTTTTATATGGACAGGATACATCGTGAATATCAACATCATTATTTTTTATACGTTTTATTACAGTGCATTCTAGAGCTTCTGTCTTTGAAGAATCCTCGAAATATTCGCCAGCGAATGCAAAAGTAATGTATCGGCTTCCTTTGTTTGGGATTACAAGAATATCATTTTCTTTCACTTCATGAATAAAGTTTATGCATTTGTTTATTACGACCGAGGGGCGGCTGATTTCAGGATATTTTAGCATGATATCGTCTTTAAGTCTTTCCTTCGACAGCTCAGAAAAGTCTGTATTCTGGTCAATATTATTCCAGGCAAGTGCAACATATTTTTTAGCTAAAAATTCATCATAAAAGTATCCTTTTTGGGTTCGAATCATCCAAAATCGTGTATTATCAGGTATAACTGGTATAGAAAAATTAAGTAATTGATCCAGTAATTCCTGTTCTTGTTGTAGATTCATAGTAATGGAGGCTCCTTCTTTTTTCTTTAGTTTTTATACCAATTCGAACACGCCCAGAGACGGTTCGAAATAGATAACATAATTGTCAACAGTTACACTTATTCCGTATTTACTCTTGTAGTAAGATATAGCATCACTTAAAAAATCTTCTGTCACATCAAGATACTCCGCTGATTCTGCGAGGCTATGACAATGATTATGATAGGTATCTATGATTCCCATAAGCCCGATCAGCCGATTATACGCATGAACACGGCCATAGAGTTCTTGCTTTCTATTAGTAGTACTAGATTGGTCTAGTATATCTCCGGTTCCCGTATAATAATGGCCTAACTCCTCTGCCATAATACATTTCTTTTCTGTTTCAGTCATTTTTCCATTGATAGCGATACGATTTCCTTTGATTCTCCCTTTGTTGGCACGAAGCGGTTTTTCCTTTGCGACTAGATTATTTCTGTCTGCTTCTGAAAGTAAGTCTTCATATGTAGTCAAAGTATCGTCCCCCCCTTTTTACATAATTGTAATAGATTCGATGCCCAATAAGATGGGATTAGAAGTTTTCTTCTTTCATAATATCTTCATCGAATTGCTTATCCTCTTCGGATGCTCCGTCGATTGGATGAGCGGCATTGACATAATATGTAGAATCTTCTTTTAAGATCACAGGAACAACATTTGATTTCTCTGCTTCTGCCGTTGACCGTTCCCATTCTTTTTGCAGAGTGAAATCTACCATTTCTTTACCATGTGGGTCAAGGGCACGGTATTTTTCTACGTGTTCTATCTCTTTTAGATTTAATTGAATGCTTCCATCTTCATTGTAGCCGTTATATCCGAACGTATTAAGTACGTTTTTTATTCCGTATGTACTACACATTACAAGGAATGCTCCAGGAGTAGGTTGACTGTTTTCATTTTCCCAACTATAAATCGTTGATTCGGATGCTTTGTATCCTTTGCTTACTAAGATATCCGATATTTCTTTTACACTAATTCCTGACGAAATTCTCAATTCTTTTAGTGTTTTTCCAATGTTCTTATTCATATTATCACCACCTTTATAGTATGGAGAATATCATAAGAATTTTAGTACGTCAATAAAAAATTATAAGAATCTTAAAAAGGGAGTTGACATCGCAAGAAACTAATGATATTATCCAAGTATCACAAGAAACTAATGAAAGGAGAGACGAAAATGGATATTCCTACGAGAAACTTGGGGAAGTATGTACAAAGCAAGGGAATTAATTTGAGGAACATGTCAAAATCAACCGGTATTCCATATGGAGCACTTTATGATAGCCTGCTTAATACCAAAAGGGAAAGGGATTTGCGACTTGGAGAAGCTCTGGCTGTGTGTGCATTCCTTGGGATAGATCCAATGGACTTTGCTGATAAAGAACTGGTAGGAGAGAGGAGGTAAGAATTAAAGTGTGGATACCTAAGTGGTATTGGGAAGCCCAGGATCGACTCTATTACGATCTGGAACGCAGGGTGAAGAGATTGGAACTTATGCTTCTAAAAGATGCACAAGATAAAATTGCCAGCCTTCAAGATGAGAAAGCTGGCTCTGTACAAAGTGACGGGTTGTTAACTATTGAGGAAATCTTCAAGGAGTGAATTAACGCTTTTCATATTTCTGTCGGAAATTAGATTGTATAAGCGTATTAAATTGGATGCATCTATAGGATCAAATTGACTATTAGATATTTCAATAGCACGTTCGCTGGTATTTTCTTGAATTCTTAACGAAAGGATACAGTCGTTTGGGGGAGATACTATGCCATTATCATCAGCGAATACTAATAAAAGCAAGTAGCCCGATTTGTATTCCGAATAATAGCTGTAACAAATAAAAAGAGGAGCGTTTGACAAATCATCTTTATAGATATCAGAGTCTGCTTCTAATGGTTTGAAGTCAAAATTCCTTGATAGTATGTGCCAGTGCAATTCGTTAGATTTTGTTTTTTGCACTGCTTTATCAATGAAAGCAATCGTGGTGTTGGTATCCATGTGATGATTACTCCTTTTTCGATAATCTGGCTATTAAAAAATTGATGTCTTGTCGTATTTTTGCTTTATTTTTTCTGTTTAGTCCTTTTCTTAAGAGACAGGTACAACGAAAAGCATGAAATATACAGCGCGGAGAGGAAATCAACAGATATTTTATTTGATATTTATAAATTTCTGTTTGTAATTGATCCTGAATTTTGATAGATGTTATACCATCATCCCAAATATTTTGACGTAATGCTAATAAATGTGAAAGCAGATCATCACGCTCTTTATTATATGTTCTCTTCTGCATTTCGGTCTTGGCGTATATTTTACGGAATATTCCAAGGGATATTATAAAGCTTATAACCGATAGAATATCTGCAATATGGCCAAATATATTCCAGTCCATGCTCGCGTCCTCCTGCTAAATTTTAGCATGGTGATAAAAATTTTTCAAGGTATAACAAAATTTATATAGGTTGGGACAATAGTTAAGCCGGATATCGGATAGAGAGAAAGAGGTGAAAGAGATGTTAAAGAAAATCTACCATGAATTGGTAGCAATCAGAAAAGAACTCCAGGCTATCAATAGAAACCTGGAGTCCGCTGATGATTTTGTGCTGGTACGTGAACCTTACAGCACGCGTTACGCAGTAGTCAGGGTTGGGCGTGAATTGTCATAGGTACACTCCTTTCTTAAATATTTCAGCATGGCAGTGCTGATAGGGAGATCATACCACGAATATAGAAGAATTGATAGGGGGAGGTGAGGAAAGATGTACGAAGTAAAACAGTTTATCACTGGGGAATCAGTAATCTCATTTTCTTTGCTCTCCCCCGATTGGTGCTTACTTGAACAGTCAGAGTTGTGGCATCATCTGGATAGTTTTCTGGAAGCCTGTCAAAGTACAGATAACCGGATGAACCAGCAAGAGAAGATAGGGATATTGGGAACTGTACAGAGAATTCCTCCCGGTGGCTAACGATTTCCTTACCTGAACGTCGAGTATGCTCACATACAACGGTTGGTATATGGACACAAGGATAACAGATATTATTCTGCGCAATAGAAATATCTAATATCGATATAGGAAGCCGAGAATGATTGGTAAAAGTGACATACAAAAGTAGAGATTTATTTTTATAGCGATAGTTTTGTATGGATAAAGAGAATTTTTGCCGTTGCGCCAATAAGGTATAAAGGGTTCCGATAGAACCGAATGCGCCAAGTAAGAATGTAAGGTTTTCTTTTGTGACATATTTTTGAATGAACTCAATGACTGCATTTGTATCCATGTGAAGTCTCCTTTGTATTGGATAAGGAGATTATAACATAAAATTGGTAAGCCGATTGAGTATTTTCTGGAGTAGAGGGAGGTGAGACAAGAAATGGAAAGACCGATCATTGATAACACGGATGAGTTCAAACGGATGTGCCTGCCGATTATTTCTTACTTGGAAAAGTATTGCGATCCATACACGGAGGTACATATTTCAATGGATGAAATAAAAGTCACCTCAACTGAGTGTGGGATACCAGTAAGAGTAAAAGACGACTAACCATTAATGATTAGCCGCCAGAGCTTTTAAACAGGATTGTAAGGGTGAATCTTATCAAGTCTTGATAACGCAGAACCAAGAGACGGTTCTCTTAAAAAATTCTGATATTCAGACTGGGAAACACCATGATATTGATACACAGCTCCGTTATGGAATTGTACTTCCATTGTATTATTTTCCCATCCTATGTTTGCGATCCTGCTTGAGCTTACTGAGTGTCTTTGCATGGGTAATGTTCTCCTTTCTTCTGTACTCGGCTTGGCAGAGCCTGTGAGTACAGTATAGAAGGGAAAAGAAGAAATTACAAGCATAGAAGGGAGGCGGCCTGATATGACAGAGTATATCTATACAGTAGTAAGGGAGCATCCGGACGGAAGCCAGGCAAAGCGTAAGAATAAGGTTTACCGTTTCAAACCGGATTTAAAAGTTGGAGGCCTCTATACCCATCTTGGAAAGGGATTTCCTGGGATGCAGCGGATTTTATCGGTAACCACAAAGAATATACCAGATTGATAAATTGGGACAGGAGGTAAGAAAGTGGCAAAAGTAATTCTCGGCAGATACACAGAAAAGAATATCAACTTCGCTCGGGCAATAAGGGCTTGCGTACAGCGGACAGGTGCGGAGGTTGATAAGCTGGTGACGGCGGCGGATATCTCCAGGGCCACCTATTACAAGCATCTTCGGGAACCTGACCTGATCACGGTCGGGGAACTGCGGGCGTACATAAAGATGCTTGATGTTCCTAAAGAGGATGTCATTTCGGCTTTGTATTTTGACAAGGAAGGAGGGTGAAAGGTGCAGAGGTCCAAATTAAAAAGGAAACTTATAGCGCCGCTGACAGTTACATTAGCCATGGTAACAGGAATGACGGTTCAGGCAGAATCTATCCGGGTGCCGGAAGATGTCAGGCAGATATCCGTCGAACTGGGCGCACAGTACAGTATCTGCCCTGAACTGATCCAGTCTACGTGCTTTAAAGAGAGCAGCTTTGACCCGCGGGCCGAGAACGGCAGCCATATCGGGATCATGCAGGTCAATCCCGTATGGCACGCAGACCGGATGACCCGGCTGGGCGTGACGGACCTGTACGATACCAGGAGCTGCATGCTGGTCGGGGTGGATTACCTGCACGAACTGATCCAGCAGTATGAGGACGTAAGTGTGGCGCTGATGAAGTATAACGGCGATTCCCGCGCTGAGGGGCTGCTGGACGGCAGCGGGGATGTGTCGGAGTATGCAGACGAGATCCTGCGGATCTCCGCAGAGCTGGAGAGGGAGAACGGTAAATGAGCACAGCCCTCTTTATCACAGTCCTGCTGTCCGCGGCGGCAATGGACAGGCATCCGGCAGCAGGGATCATATGCCTGGAGGCTTTGGCCGTCCTGTGGCTTACGGGCATGAGGGAGGATGAAAGGAGGGGAAGATGGTGTATAAGATATGCGACCATTGTCAGGCGAGGCTGGATCCCGGTGAGCGATGCGACTGCAGGGAGGAAGTGCCACCGTCGCAGGAAGAGACCGCCAGGACCAGCGGGGGCAATGTACATAAAGACCATAACAAAAAGGAGGAACAGCACTATGAATGAGATCAGGATCACGATCGAGGGACTTAAGGAACTGACGGAGGCAGTCAGGGTACTGGCAGGCATGGGTGGAGGACAGGCAGCCGTGGCAGGCGCGCCGCAGACACAGCCGCCCGTTCCGGGGACGGCGACGGCAGGGCAGATACCGGCAGGCGCACCGGTACAGCCGCCGCAGATCCCCGTGGGAGTACCGGTGCAGCCGCCACAGGTCCCCGCAGCGGCACCACAGAATTACGGACAGGCACCCGTACAGCCGACAGTACCCGTGGCTATGGGGGTACAGCCGGTACAGGTCGCGGCAGTACCGGCAGCCGTCCCGACGACGGCGATGCCGCAGGAGTATACGATCGAGCAGCTGCAGGTGGCAGCAGCCGGCCTTTCACAGATGGGGAGGATGTCACAGGTGATGGGTATCCTGCAGCAGTTCGGTATCCAGGCGATGACGGAGCTGCCCCGGGAACGCTACGGGGAGTTTGCTACTGCGCTCAGAGAGGCGGGTGCACAGATCTGATGGGAAAGAAAAAGGAAGAAAGGGCACACGCGCTGCTGTCGGCATCCAGTGCGAAGAAATGGATCCACTGTCCTCCCTCGGCAAGGTTAGAAGACAGCATACCGGAAGAGGAATCACCTTATGCGAAAGAGGGCACGCTGGCACACGCGATCGGCGAACTGAAACTGCAGAGGCTGTTCACGGACAAGAACATGACCGACCGGACCTATAAGAGCCGGCTGAAAAAACTGCAGCAGGATGAGCTCTATGCGCCGGAGATGGACGGATACACAGAAGAATACGCGGACTATGTATCGGGCATCGCGTTCAGTTTTCCGGGGGCCCCGTTCGTCGCGGTAGAGAAACGGCTGGATTACAGCCCGTGGGCACCGGAGGGGTTCGGGACAGGGGACTGCGTGATCATCTATGGAGGGGACCTTCATATCATAGACTTCAAATACGGAAAGGGGGTCCCGGTAAAGGCGGAAGGAAATTACCAGCTTGCGCTGTATGCGTTAGGAGCCTATCACGAATTCGGTATGTTCTTCCCGGTCGAGAGGGTGCATCTGCACATCGTACAGCCGAGAATACCGAATACGTCGTCTTGGAGTACTGCCATGAAGGATTTGCTGGCATGGGGAGAGGCCGTCGTAAGGCCGGCTGCAGAAAAAGCGTTCAGGGGCGAAGGAGAATTCCGCCCTGCAGATTATTGCAGCGGGGATACCGAGAACTATTGCCGGAGCGGCTTTTGTAAAGCGTATGGAAGATGCCGGGCGACAGCTGATAAGAACATGGGCCTCATGAAAAAAGCATGGGATAAGGAACAGAGGCAGAAGAAGCTGCCGCCGCTCATCTCCTGGGAGGAGGCCGGGGAACTCTTAAAAGAGGCCATGTTCTTAAAAGAGTGGGTGCAGAATCTCGAAAATATTGTGCTGAACGAGATCGTATCCGGCGGAGAAGTGCAGGGCTGGAAGATTGTGGAGGGCAGGAGTTGCAGACAGATCTCAGATGCTGACGCGGCCTTTTCGGAACTGGTACAGGCCGGATACGACGAAGCGATTCTGTATGAACGGAAGCCGCTGACACTGGGAGAACTGGAAAAGATGCTCAGCAAAGAGCACAGGCAGGAAATCCTGTCAAAATATATCGTAAAGCCGCAAGGTAAGCCGACATTAACGCCAGAAGACGACAAAAGGCCGGCTATGGTGCTGCAGAGGGTATCGGCAGAAGAGGCTTTTGGTGGGGACAATACTTATTTGGAAGGAGGAAAATGAGATGGCGATCACAACAGGAAAGGTCAGGGCGAGTTATGTCAGCATCTTCCAGCCTAAAGCGCCGCAGGGAGGCGGAGAGCCTAAATATTCGGTGACACTGCTGATACCGAAGAATGATGCGGCGACGATCAACGGCGTATATGCGGAGATTGAAAGGGCAAAGCAGGAAGGGGCACAGAAGGCATTCGGCGGAAATGTCCCCCCTGTATGCAAGATCCCTCTCTATGATGGAGATGGGGTACAGCCATCCGGAGTACCTTTTGGCGATGAATGCAAAGGCCACATGGTGCTGAGGGCATCTGCGAAATTGCAGCCAGTCATCGTGGATGTGAACAAGCAGAATATCATTAATCCTGCAGATGTGTACAGCGGTTGTTATGTCAGGGCGAGCATCAACTTTTTTGCCTATAATACGAACGGCAATAAGGGGATCGGCTGCGGACTGAATGCCGTGCAGAAGGTCGAGGATGGAGAACCCCTGATAGCAAGGGTATCTGCGGAGGAGGCTTTTGGCGGCAGCAATACCTACAGCGCCGCACCAGCGATAACGTATCCGGGAGCAGTACCGGCGGCGCCATATGCGGCAGGCAGCCCGTATCCGGGGGCAGCGCCTGCAGTATCATATCCGCCGGGCGGCCCGTATCCGCAGATGCCTGCAGGAAACTACCAGCAGGCTGCACCGATGACATATCCGGTACAGCCTGCACCCGTACCAACGGCTTACCCGCAGCAGCCGGGACAGCAGATCGACCCGATCACGGGCCGAGCGATGCTCACAGGAGGAGTGATGGGATTACAATGAGAACCCTGCATATAGACCTTGAAACATTTTCAGACGTGGACCTTACAAAAGCCGGGCTGTACAAATACGTACAGTCCCCGGCTTTCGAGATACTACTTTTTGCATATTCTTATGACTATGAGCCTGTACGGATCATCGATCTGGCGACAGGCGAAAAGATACCCGCCGGGATCGTGCGGGACCTGAGCGACCCGAATGTGAAAAAGACAGCCCATAACGCGGCTTTTGAGATAAATTGCTTAAAAAGATTCTTTTCTACTGAAATATATCAATGGCACTGCACCATGGTCCATGCCTACTACTGCGGCCTTCCCGGGCAGCTGGGGCAGTTGGGTAAGGCGCTGGGGCTACCGGAGAGCCGCCAGAAGATGGCGTCTGGGAAGCAGCTCATAAAATATTTCTGCATGCCCTGTACGCCCACAAAGAATAATTACGGCCGGACGCGGAACCGCTGGTACCATGACAAGCAGAAGTGGGAATTGTTCAAGTCTTATTGCATCCGCGACGTGGAAACAGAGATGGCGATTCATAAGCTCCTTGAGAAGCACCCTTTCCCGGAGACGGAGCATTTTAACTGGGTGCTGGACCAGTACATCAACTTAAACGGCGCGGCAGTGGATCAGGAACTGATCAGCGGGGCGCTGGCGGTCTCCGACCAGATCCAGGGCGAACTGTCCGGGCGGGCGAAGAAGATCACGGGGCTGGATAACCCTAACAGCGTGGCACAGTTGAAACAGTGGATCCGGGAGAATTCGGATCTTGAACTGGAAGACCTGAAAAAACAGACAGTGGCGGAAGTACTGGCAGACAAGTCCGGTGACGTGCTGATCAAAGAAGTGCTCCGGATCCGGAGGGAGCTGGGGAAGACTTCGGTAAAGAAATATGAAGCGATGGATACCTGTGTGTGCGACGACGGCAGGATACGGGGGCTGCTGCAGTTCTACGGGGCCAACCGGACAGGACGGTGGGCGGGGCGTCTGGTGCAGATCCAGAACCTGCCGCGCAACTATATCGGTACACTGGATACGGCAAGGGAGCTGGTAAAGAAAAGGCAGACTGAGGCGTTAAGGGCCATCTATGGGAACGTGCCTGATATCCTCTCCCAGCTGATCCGTACCGCTTTTGTCCCGAGGCCGGGATATAAGTTCCTGGTGGCGGATTTCTCCGCTATCGAGGCCAGGGTGCTGTCGTGGCTTGCCGGGGAGCAGTGGCGGCTGGATGTCTTCAAGACCCACGGGAAGATCTATGAGGCGTCTGCATCGGCCATGTTCGGCGTGGACATCGACCTGATCAGGAAGGGGAATCCAGAGTATGCGCTGCGCGGCAAGGGCAAGATCGCGGAGCTGGCGCTGGGCTACCAGGGCGGCAAAGGGTCACTCATATCCATGGGAGCCCTGAACATGGGCCTTGCGGAAGAAGAACTGCCGGACATCGTGCGGCGGTGGCGGGGGAGCAACCGCCGGATCGTGGACTTCTGGTATGCCGTGGAGCGGTATGCCCTGGATACGGTCAGACATGGTACGACGGGATATATGCCCTGCGGAGTGGCTTTCGAACGGGATGAGGATTACCTGTCCATCGTCCTTCCGGGTGGCCGACGGCTCTATTACTATAAGCCGGAGATCAGGCAGAATGACCTGGGCAGGGACGCGATCCACTTCCGGGGCGTTGACCAGAAGACAAAGAAATGGGGGATGATATCCACCTATGGGGGCAAGCTGACGGAGAACATCGTCCAGGCGGTGGCCCGTGACCTGCTGGCCAATTCCCTGATGAACCTGTACCGGGCGGGATTTATCATCGACTTTCATATTCATGATGAAGTGATCCTGGAAGTGCCGGAGGATTCCGGCAGGACACTGGAGGAAACCGTCAGCTGTATGTGCTGCCTCCCCGGATGGGCGGCGGGGCTGCCGCTGGACGCGGACGGCTTTGAGTCGTATTACTACAAAAAAGATTAGGAGGTGGGCTGATGCACAATGACAGGACCATCAAGATCACCACGGGGACCAGCAGGAAGTCCATCGTATGGACCGGACAGGAACTGTACTGGTCGGGTTTTATACAGAAGCTGTCACAGCCTGTCAGGACGCAGGAGAGCTTCGAGGAGTATAAGTCTTTTTCAAGGCCGGAGCAGGATGCCCTGAAAGACATAGGCGGCTTTGTGGGTGGTGTACTGAAAGGGCAGCGCAGAAAGAATGAGAACGCCGGGGAACGGCACCTGATCACGCTGGATGCGGACACGATTGAGCCGGGCGGCACGCAGAGGGTACTGAACACCATATCGACCCTGGGATGCGCTTATGCTGTCTATTCTACGAGAAAGCATGAAGGGGCGGCGCCGCGGCTGCGCATCATCTTACCACTGGACGAGCCCTGTACAGCAGATGAATATGAGCCGATCGCGCGTAAGGCAGCCAGCTTCATCGGGATGCAGATCTTTGATCCGACGACTTTTGAACCGGTCAGGCTGATGTACTGGCCGAGCTGCAGCAGGGACAGCCAATACATCTTTCTGTATGAAGACAAGCCTTTTCTGTCAAGAACAGGGATGTTATCCAGTTACCGGGACTGGCGGGATGTGTCAGAGTGGCCGGAAGTGCCGGGTGCGGCACGGATCAGAGACCGGTCAGCGAAAAAGCAGGGGGATCCGCTGGAGAAGAAAGGCATCGTCGGGGCATTCTGTAAGTGTTTTTCCATAGAGGATGCCATGGAACAGTTCCTACCGGGAACCTATGAGGCATGTGCCGATCCGGGGCGTTTCACCTACATAGAAGGGAGCACCGTAGGAGGGGCGGTCCTGTATGAAGACGGAAAGTTCCTCTACAGCCATCATGCGACAGATCCCTGTTCCGGACGCCTGGTCAATTCCTTTGACATGACCAGGCTGCATCTGTTCGGGGATGAGGACGACGAGGCAAAGCCGGATACACCGGCAGCCAATCTTCCCTCTTTTAAAAAAATGTGTGAATTCGCTGCCGAACAGCCTGCAGTAGCAGAGCTGATGGCAAAGGAGCGATACGAGGCGGCGGTGCAGAGTTTTTCAAATGCGCCGCCGGTGCAGGAGCAGACAGACGCCAGCTGGGTATTGAAGCTGCAGGTGCACCCGAAGACAGGAAAACCGCTCAGTACGGTCCAGAATGTACAGGTCATTCTGGAGAACGACCCGGGACTGAAAGGCCGTATCTACCACGACGAGATGTCCGGCAGGCCGATGGCGGTCTCTCCGCTGCCCTGGGAGCCGGTGGGTCTGTCCTGTGGCGTGCGGCAGTGGAAGGACGCAGACGATTCAGGGCTACGGGGCTACATGGAGTCTGTTCATCAGATCACCGGCGAGAAGAAAATAGGGGACGGCTTTGCGGTCTACGCGTTGAATCACAGGGTACATAAGCTGCGGGATTATCTGGCAGCGCAGGTATGGGACGGCGTGCCGCGGGTGGACAGCCTTCTGATCGACTATTTCGGGGTGGAGGACAGCCCCTATACAAGGGAAGCCGTCCGGAAGACACTCGTGGGCGCTGTAGCGAGGATATTTCATCCGGGTATCAAGTTCGATACCATGCTGATTCTGGCGGGGCCGCAGGGCATCGGGAAGAGTACTTTCTTCCGGTATCTGGGGATGGACTGGTATTCAGACTCGCTATGTACCTTTGAGGGAAAGGACGCGGCCGAGCTGCTGCAGGGATATTGGGTCATAGAGGCAGGGGAGCTGACGGGCATGACAAAGTCCGAGATGAACACGGTCAAACAGTTCCTGAGCAAATGTGACGATGTGTACCGGGCTGCATATGGCAGGAGAACGGAGAAATACCTGCGGCAATGCATCATCGTGGGGACCACCAATGAAGCTGAATTCCTAAAGGATTATACGGGCAACAGAAGGTTCTGGCCGGTGGATCTGACCGGGAAAGGACGCAGGAAGAACATATGGCACGATCTGCCTGTAGAGGTGCCCCAGATCTGGGCTGAGGCCGTTGCATTGTATCGGCTGGGAGAACCGCTGATCCTTTCGGATGCGGCGGAGAAGATGGCAGAGCGCGCGCAGGAGGAGCACAGGGAATCTTCCTACTCGGAGGGTGCGATCATAGAGTTTCTGGAGAAGAAGGTGCCGAGGGACTGGTATAAGAGAGATCTGTATGAACGGCGCAGCTGGCTTGATTCCGGCTTTGATCAGAAACAGGCGGATGAGAGCCAGCTGATGTACAGGGACCGGATCTGTGCCTGGGAGATCTGGAACGAGTGCTTTAAGATGCCGGGGTATACGCGTATGAAAAAATCAGACTCCAAGGAGATCAACGGCATCCTGGAGAGGCTGCCAGGCTGGGAGCGGCAAAAGAGCGCGCTGCGGTTCGGAGGGGAATACGGGTCACAGAGAGGATTCATAAAGGTAACATCCGGTATGTAAACATGCAGTCGTGGCAGAAGATGTTGACAAGGGTGCTGTCAACATGCAAACAGGTGGAAACATTCAAATGTTAACGCGAAAAGGCTGATAGTTACTGGACAAAACGGCATTTATAAACAAGTAAACATTCTTCTATATGAAATGAAAATACAAGGGAAATAAGGGATATATATACCCCTGTACCCCTATATACGGGTATATATAGGGGAAAATGGAGAATGTCGCAGGAACAGGAGGAAAGGACATGAAAGAAAGTGAACTGGAGAGGAGATTCTGCAGGCTTGTGGAGCAGGCAGGCGGAAAGGCGTACAAGTTCGTGTCACCGGGCAACAGTGGTGCGCCTGACAGGATCGTGGTGCTGCCGGGTGGCCGGATCGGCTTCGTGGAATTGAAACGCCCGGGGGAGACGCCGCGGAAACTGCAGCAGTTCAGGCGGCAGGAACTGGAAGGACTCGGGTGCTATACCGCAGTGGTAGACAGCTTAGAGTGCGCAGAGGCGGTCATAACCGAGCTGCAGAGGCAGGCGCCTGTGGCCCACGCGCTGGATCCGCTGTTCGAGGAGATGATAAACCGCCGCCCGGGCAGGAAGGGAGGAGTGTTGCTGTGAGGTTCGTGCCGCACGATTACCAGCGTTATTGCATCACCCGCATCATTCAGGAAGAGGCTCTGGCCCTGTTTCTGGACATGGGTCTGGGGAAGACGGTCATCACGCTGACTGCAGTGTGTGACCTGATCTTCAATCGTTTTCTCGTTGGCAGATGTCTGGTGATCGCACCAAAAAAAGTGGCGGAGGATACCTGGACCAGGGAACAGGATAAATGGGACCACCTGCGGCTGCTTAAGGTACAGCCGGTACTCGGCGCAAAAGAGAAGCGGATCCGGGCGCTGAACAGTCCGGGGAACATCTTCGTGATCAACCGGGAGAACGTCCCATGGCTGGTGGACCATTACCGGAATGACTGGCCCTTCGACATGGTGGTCATTGATGAGTCCAGCAGCTTTAAGAGCCACCAGGCGAAGCGGTTCAGGGCCCTTAAGAACATCCGCCGGCATATCAGACGGCTGGTGGAACTGACCGGTACGCCTTCCCCAAACGGCCTGACAGACTTATGGGCACAGCTGTACCTGCTGGATGGCGGACAGAGGCTCGGACGGACACTGACGGAATACCGGAACAACTATTTCGTTCCGGCGTCGCGGAACGCGACCACGATCTTTTCCTACGAGCCGTTGCCGGGAGCGAACGAGAAGATACAGGAGCTGATCAGGGATATCTGTATCAGCCTTTCGGCAAAAGATTACCTGAGCCTGCCTGACCGGATCGATAACGTCCGCTATGTTCAGCTGGATGCAAAGGCGCGGCGCGCTTACGAAGAGATGGAGCGGGAGCGGATCCTGGAACTGCCGGACGGGGCGTTGGACGCGGGGAGCGCCGCCGTACTCTCAGGGAAGCTCCTGCAGCTTGCAAACGGGGCAGTCTATCACACGAAAGAGACTGTGGTGGACGACCATGTGACAGAGGAAAGGGAGGTGGTCCAGATCCACGACAACAAGCTGGAGGGGTTTCTGGAACTGCTGGAAGAATTAGGCGGGAAACATGAGCTTGTGTTTTATAACTTCCAGCATGACCTTGAGAGGATACACAGGGTACTGGCAAAGACAAAGCTGGCTGTGAGGGAATTGAGAGGGACGGCGGATATCGCCGACTGGAATGCAGGGCAGATCGACGTCCTGTTGGCGCATCCGGCCAGTGTGGCCTACGGTCTGAACCTGCAGGAAGGTGGCAGCGACGTGGTATGGTTCGGCCTGAACTGGAATCTGGAACTGTACCAGCAGGCAAACGCGAGACTGCACAGGCAGGGGCAGGAGCATACGGTGTACATACACCACCTTCTTGCGGCCGGTACGGTAGATGAGGATGTCATGAGTGCGTTGCGGCGTAAAGGAGACTGCCAGGCGGCGCTTTTGGAGGCACTCAAGGCAAGGGTGGACAAGTATATTCAGGCAAAAACGTAGAAGGAAGGAGGCGGGAGGATGCCGAAAGCATATGAGGAGAAAGAGGGCATACCGGACAGAATGGATATACAGCGCCGGCTATAGGTAAAGATTGTGAAATTGACTAATTAAGAATGGGTTAGCCCTGAAAGCTAACCCACCTTAGAAATTAGAGGCTTGATATAGGTATATCGTTGATAGCAACCAAGTATTCATACTGGTACACGCCATCAATAGTTACCACATTGTGTGTAAATTTATTACCTCGGTACAGGAAAGAATAAGATCTCACTTTTCTGTTCATAGATCAAACCTCCTTTCTGCCCATTGGGCAATAAAAGTATAGCATATGATGAAAAAAATAGAAAGAAAAGTGAAATAGGAATTTATAATAATTGACTAAACTGAGATATAACGGAGGCGGAGATCAACGTGAAAACTTGTATTTGTGATAAATGTGGTAAGGAAATAGAAATAAATGTTCAAGAGGAGATAATTGATCAGGACAAAGACGGGAAGGACATTACAGAACAATTTTTTGTCTGTCCGGAGTGCGGCCAGCGTTATACAGTATTCATTTCAGATCAGTTCATGCGCAAAAAGATAGCCGCCAGAAAACGTCTGAAACGAATGCCGATGAACTATAATCCGGCACTGGATACAGCACTGGTGAAGGAAATGCAAAGGCGTTTTAAAAAATTGAAAACCAGATATAACAGGTAATGAGCCATATAAGGCCAGGTGGTGCAGGAGGTAAGGGTGGCGCAGGAACAGAAGGAAATCAAGCTAAAAAAGGAATATCTTAAAGGTTATGAAAAGACAGTTCGCCAGATGGAACGCAGCGAACTCAGACTACAGGAAGTGCAGCTGAGCAGGATATGTCCCGCAATCGTCAATGATGGAATGCCTCATGTGCATAGTAACAATGACCTGTCATCTTATGCGGTTCTGCTGGAGCGGGAAAGGAGGAGGTATCTCAAATACAGGTACAGACGGATCAAGAAGTGCAGAGAGATAACGGATAAGATAGAGCGGCTTCAAGATGAGGATGAAAAAGACATCTTGATGTATCGGTACATAAAACTGATGAAGTGGGTAGATATCAGTGATAAGATGGAGCTTAGCCAACAACATGTGCAAAAAATTCACCTACGAGCATTAAAAAATTTCAAGATGCGATAGAATGCGACTATTGATATGTGTTATAGTGTAATTGGTGAAAGAAAAGAGATGATCGCGGTTGTCTCTTTTTTCCATAATAAATGATTTAGAGGTGGTGATGATGGCGAGGCCGAGAAGTCCTGGCAGAGATAAGGCAATGAGACTCTGGCTTGAGAGTGGCAAAAAGAGGAGGCTCAAAGATATTGCCGCAGAGCTGCAGGTATCCGAAGAGCAGATCAGGAAATGGAAAAATCAGGATCAATGGGATAAAGTAACGTTACCTAATGCGAATGGTAACGTTACTAAACATAAAGGAGGCCAGCCAGGCAACAAGAATGCTGTCGGTCATGGGGCGCCAAAGGGAAACAATAATGCAGAAAAGCACGGTCTTTTTCGGAAGTATCTTCCGGAGGAGGCCGTTTCTATTATACAGGAGATGCCGGATGATCCGTTAGATGTCCTCTGGGATCAGATTCAGATCGCCTATGCGGCTATCATCCGTGCACAGCAGATCATGTATGTCCGTGATCGAGATGACAAGACGATTGAGAAGATCGCGAACCAGAACGGAAAAGTAACAGGTGAAAAGTGGGAGGTGCAGCAGGCATGGGATAAACAGGCTAACTTCCTGAAATCACAGGCCCGTGCCCAAAGTGAACTGCGAAGCATGGTTAAGCAATATAACAGGCTACTGCATGAGAACTGGGAACTGGCCACAGAGGAACAGAGGGCACGTGTAAAGAAGCTGGAAGCGGAGACAGAACGGATCAGGAACAGCAGTGACACAGAAGGTGAAGATGATGGTGTCGAGATCATTAACGACTGCCCAACCTAAAAAGAAACAGGTGCGGGTTAGTGAGATCATAATACCGAAATATCAGGCTATATTTAACAATCGAACTTATAAGCACATCATACTGACTTCCGGCCGTGCCGGCACGAAGTCCAGTTTTGCCGGAGTGCGTGGCATATATCAGCTTGTCAACGATGGTTCCGGTTCCGTGGTGGTGCTGCGCAAGCGCCATAATAAGCTGCGTAAAACGGTATACAAGGAGATGTTACGGGGCATTAACCGGTTGAGGATCAGTAAGAAAAAGTTTGAGATCACAAAGTCCCCTATGGAGATCACCTATAAAAAGCATGGCAGCACAATGTACTTTGCCGGTTCAGATGGTATAGATGATACGAAGGGTATCATTGACGAGGATAAACCAATCAAGCTGGTCATTCTGGACGAATTGACAGAGTTCTTTGACGATGGCGAAGGCGAGGATGAACTACTGAACATTGAAGCCACTTTTGCCAGAGGTAACAAGGGTGACTTTCAAATGATTTATCTGTTTAACCCGCCGAAGAATCCGAACAGCGACATTATGAAGTGGCTGATCAAAATGAAGCAGCGACCAGACTGCATCCACATTCACACGGATTACAGGGATGTTTGCCCTGAATGGCTGGGGCCGGACCTGATACAGTCGGCTGAAATGCTGCGTCTTATGGATCCACGTCAATACGAATGGGTGTGGCTTGGTAAGTGCATAGGTATAGACGAAGTTATTTACTATATGTTCAGCCAGAAGCATATTGACCGGCCGCTGGCAAATGTTGATCGTTTCCCCGTCATCGCGATCGGCGGGGACTATGGCCAGCAGAACGCTACGACATTTCAGGCTGCCGGTCTTGATCTGGTGCACAGGAAGCTGCGGGGATTGAATGAGTATTATCACAGCGGCAGGGAAAGCGGAAAGCAGAAAGCTCCATCCCGGTATGCAAAGGATTTTGTTGAGTTCGTTCAGACGCTGGGTAAACAGTACGGAATGCAGGGGGTACGCTTTTACCTGTTTCTTGACCCGTCTGCACAGGGCCTGCAGGAAGAAATAAAACGGGCCTGCAGAATCGCGGATATACCCATTTCTATTCGTGACGCTGACAATGATGTGAAGCTGGGGATCAGCAGGGTACAAAAGGCCCTGACCTTCAACATTATGACGGTTTCCCCAAAACAGGAAAACGCCATTGATGAATTTGGCGTGTACGGATACGATCCGAAGTCCATTGAAAAGGGTAAGGAAGAACCCATCAAAGTTTTAGATCATTGCATGGACGCCATCAGGTACATGGTCATGGGTATGTGGACGAAGATCAAGGCGTGGTTACCTGTTTCAGAACAGGATGATGAAAAATAATCAGGAAGTGAAAGATAATGGACATTTTCAGCTATTTCAAAAATAAGGGAATCGACACGCTGGACCCTGCTTTCTACAGACAGATAGAGGTGTGGCGCAGCTGGTATAATTCAAATGTGCGGAAGTTTCACAAGTACAAAGTGTATCGCGGAAACGGCACTTCTGTGAACTGTACCCGGTATTCACTGGGGATGGGTAAAAAGGTGTGTGAGGATATGGCGGATCTGCTGCTGAATGAAAAAGTGACTATCACTGTAGCAGACCAGACCACTGACACCTTTGTGAAGCAAGTGCTGGAATCTAACACATGGGAAGAACTGGGGAATGAATATCAGGAATGGAAGTCTGCACTGGGAACTGTGGCCTATGTGGTGTATATCAAGGATGCCGTGGTGGATGAAGCCGGGAATATGACCGGGGGAACCGTGGGGATCAACTATGTGGAAGCGGCCCATATCTACCCTACTAGCTGGCAGAATAAAGTGATCACAGAATGTATTTTCACATTTCCCAAAACTTACAAGCGGAAAAAATACGTTCATTTCCAGTATCACCGGCTTGAAGATGTACCCGGTGAGGATCGGAAACAGTATGTGATCGAAAATGCCGTTGTGGAAAATACCACAGGAGCCGGGAAAGAACTGACCGCAGAGGAATGGGAAGAAATACCTGCTTTCAGCGGTCTGGCTGAACGCATTGAAACGGGATCAGATCAGCCGCTTTTCATTATTGACCGGCTGAATATGGTGAACAATGCCGATGAGGATACGACGAACCCTATGGGCGTGGCTCTGTTTGCAAATGGTATTGACGTGATCAGGAAGCTGGATCTGGAATATGACAGTTACGCGAATGAGTTTTCTCTGGGCCGCAAGCGGATATTCGTAGCACCTGAATTCCTGACCACACAGGGTGGAGATGCCGTCTTTGATCCACAGGATACCGTTTTCTATGAACTGCCCGAAGATTATTTCAAGGACACGAAAGAAGCGATGCATGAGGTAAACATGGAACTGCGGATTGAGGAGCACAGCAGGGCGATCAATGACGATCTGAACTGGCTTTCCTTCAAGTGCGGTTTTGGCACTGACCGGTACAGGTTTGAAGGAGGTCAGGTCAAGACTGCTACGGAAGTGATCAGCGAAAATTCAGATATGTACAGGAGCCTGACAAAGCATGAACTGGTACTTGAAAGGGTCCTGATCCAGCTGATCAAGACAATCATCCGGGCAGGTGTCAGCATAGGGATTCACGGCTTGAAGGAAAATGCCGCTGTTACGATCGCTTTTGATGATTCGATCATCGAAGATAAGACGACAGAACGGCAGAATGACCGTCAGGATGTGGCGATGGGTGCTATGAGTTTAGCCGAATATAGGGCTAAATGGTATGGGGAGACACCGGAACAGGCACAGCAGAACCTTCCCGAACAGTTTGATGACGGCGGGGACGGGGGTGTCATCCACTGATGAAACAGGAATACCAGTCAATCCTACAGAACGGTATTGAAAAGAAATACCTGATGCTGGAAGAAGAGATTGAAAAGGATATAGTGCGCCGTATTCAAAAGGCAGGGAAGATAACTTCTGCAGCAGATTGGCAGATACAGCGCTATATGGTACTGGGACACAGTACGGAAGACGTTGAGGCTATCATCTGGCAGGCTGTAGACGGTGACCAGGAAGAAGTATCCAGGCTGTACGCGGAAGTGATAGAACAGGAATATGTCCGCAGCAAGGCTATCTACGAACAGGTCAACGCCTATTTTGTCTCTTATGAGCAAAATTATGAGCTGCAGCAGCTGACTAACGCCCTCATCCAGCAATCCAATGACGAACTTTTCAATATAAGCAAGTCGCTGGGTTTCATGGTGGATATTGGTGGTGGCCGTAAAGCATTCACACCGCTTTCAGAGATCTACAACGGGTATCTGGATAATGCGATTACTATGATGGCATCCGGGGCCTTTGATTACAACACCATGATCCGCAGGGTCGTGGGAGAAATGACTGCTTCCGGGCTGCGGACGGTTGACTATGCTTCCGGACACAGTAACCGGGTGGATGTGGCCGTCAGGCGGGCGCTGCTGACCGGGATGGGGCAGCTGACCGGGCAGATATCCAGAATGAATGGTCAGGCGCTGGGAACAGATAAATATGAAGTTGACTGGCATCCCGGAGCAAGGCCGGATCATGCAAAATGGCAGGGCCGTGTCTGGACATACCAACAGCTTGTAGATGTCTGCGGACTGGGTTCCGGCCCCGGCTTGCTGGGGTGGAACTGCCGCCATACCTATTACCCTTTTCTGGACGGGATTTCAGTCAGGAACTATTCTGATCAATGGCTGGAAGAAATGGACAGAAAGGAAGCGCAGAAGATCTCTTACAGGGGGAAAGAATACAACACCTATGAAGCCACACAGAAACAGCGCCGCATGGAAACGGCGATGCGGGCGCAGCGTGAAAAAGCACAGTTACTAAAGCAGGGTGGCGCCGATAAGGACGATATCCTGAATGCACGGTGTAAATATCAGGCCATGCTTGACGAATATAAAGAGTTCAGCAGGAAATTCAAACTGCCCGAACAGCGTGAGAGGATATATTATGACTTGCGGGGCCGTGTCGCACCTTCGCAGAGTACCTACAAAAAATGGCAGGAGAAGCAGACCCGAAAAGCCGTAAAACGCGCGGCAGAAAAGGAACGCAAGGCAGAACGGGCAATGCGTGAAAAAGCTGAAAATAACCGCCGGACAGATATGGACAAAGCGTCCGGGGATGGTATAATTAAATCAGCAGGAAGCAAAGGGGCGTTGAATGATAAGAACGACCCTCTGTATATCAAAAGGGACAGGCACGCTGAAATATATTATGAGGCTGTCAGGAATTCCAAAAAGGATGATATTGTACGGACAATATCAAAAAATACGGAAATGCCGGAAGCTGTAATATCAAAAGTATATGACCATGTTTTTGTAAATGAATATGAGCTTTATGGGGGCCATAAAAAATTTGACCCCGACTATGATATGGCTGAATCATTCAGAAGACTGCGCGAAGGCAAAGATATCCAAAAACATGACTTGATATTATTAAAGCATGAGTATTTAGAATATGGTCTTATGAAAAAATTAAGTCTTTCCTATGATGAAGCGCATAGATTGGCAGAAAGCAGATACAATTACAATGAGGCATTAAGGATTTTTAAGGAGGGAGGTACCTGATTTTGGTAAGGATAGAATTATTAGAACTGACAGAAGATTTTGCCAGATATAAATTTTTCCCTGAAAATTCAAAAGATTACGGAATAGTTGCATTGGATAGAAGGAGCAGAGAGAGGGTTTTTGAAAAACAGGTTGCCGGTTATGGAACAACTTATGCCGCACATGCTTTAAGGAGAGTAGAAGAATATCAAGAAAAGGGGGATTACCTTTCCCAAGATATAGTAGCTTGGTATTAATACCGCTGGTCAGATAACCGGTGGTATTTTTATCTGATTACGACGTCGCAATGGGAAGGGATACAGGATATGATCACGGTTCTGGTGACACCAAGCAGGATCCATGTATCAGGCCATGCAAACACGGCCCCACGAGGTTCAGATATTGTCTGCAGTGCCGTTTCTGCCCTTACCCTTACACTTATCAGGGGGCTGAAAGAAATTGCTCATATGAGGCTATATGAAAGCGTAGAAGGAGGAAACGTCTGCATTGAATGGCAGGACATAAACGACACCGGCAAAGCGCTGGTTGATACATGGTTTTTAGGTATGTGCGGCATAGCTGCGGAATACCCGGTAATTGAATTTTTGTAATGAGTGAATGATGCATCCTGAAAAAGGGTGCTTTTTTCATGCCTGACGGGGCATAAAATACGGGAATATCACAGAAAGGTGAGGATTGGAACATGAAGAAGAAATTGTTATTTGACTTACAGCTTTTCACGGACGGCGGCACTGGAACAGGTGCGGGATCAGCCGGGAATGGTGACGGCGGCCAGAAAGGAAGCACCGGTGGAACAGGATCAGGCAGCTACAGCTTTGAGCAGACAGAAGAAATTGCTGACGCAAGGGCTGAACGTGCATCCAAAGCGGCACTTGCCAGCTACTTCAAGCAACAGGGAATGAGCGAAGCAGAGATCACGGCTGCAATCAGCGACTACAAAGAGAAAAAGGCGAAGAACCAGCCTGATGTTTCAGCAATCACACAGCAGCGTGACGATGCGCTGGCGCAGGTGGAGGAAATGAAGAACACCAGCTACCTGCGTGACAAAGGCGTGAAGCCTGACGATCTGGACTATGTGCTTTTCAAAGTCAGCAAACAGGTGGATGACAAGACCGACTTCAAGAAAGCGGCTGACGCTTTCCTGAAAGAGAATCCCCGTTTTACGGGACAGGGAATGAAGGTTGTGTCTACCGGCAAGCCTGACGGCGGTTCCGGCACGGGCCAGACAGTCAATGATTCAATCAACGCTTCCATCCGTTCAGCGTTTGGAAGATAAAGAAGGGAGAAAAGGAACATGAACAGAAACAGGAAACTTTTTAATTTACAGCTGTTTACCGGTGGTACTTCTATCACCAGAAGCAACGCAGAAGCATTGATACCGGTACAGGAAAGCCACGAAATCATTCAGGGTGTGGTGGAACAGTCCACTGTGTTACAGCGTGGCCGCAGGCTGGCGAACATGACGGCGGCACAGTACAAGATGCCCGTGCTTGACCTGCTTCCGGTGGCGTACTTTGTCAACGGTGAGGGCGGACCCGCAAAGAAGAAGCTGACAACAATGGCATGGGATAAAAAAGTGATCTATGCAGAAGAAATTGCGGTCATTGTACCGATTTCCGAAGCCGTCCTTGACGATGCCGACTATGATATCTGGGGAGAGGTACGGCCCCGCCTGATTGAAGCGTTTGGTCAGAAGATTGATGGCGCAATCCTTTTCGGAGAGGAAAAGCCGGCAACGTGGCGTGATGACGTTGTGAAAACGGCTACAGATGCGGGTTCCATTGTCACGCTGGGATCCGATCTGTATGATTCTATTCTGGGTGAAGGTGGCGTGATTGCAAAGGTTGAGGAAAGCAGCTATTTTGTAAACGGTCACATGGCTGACATCACCATGCGGGCAAAGCTGCGGGGGCTGAAAGATACCACGGGACAGCCCGTCTTCAAGTCTGATATGCAGACCGGTACGACGTATACGCTGGACGGTTCCCCGATGAGCTTCCCCCGTAACGGGGCCTTTGACAGGAGCAAGGCCCTGATGATTTCCGGGGACTTCTCACAGCTGGCATACAGCATCCGTCAGGACATTACTTTCAAGATTTTTGATCAGGGTGTAATTCAGGATCCGACGACAGGCGAAATCCTGTATAACCTGATGCAGAATGACATGGTAGCGCTGCGGGCCGTCATGCGTTTGGGCTGGGAAATCCCGAACCCCATCAATGCTATGGTTCCCGATAAGACAAAGCGCTGCCCGTTCGCTATCCTGACAAGCGCTGCATCCGGCGCTTCCGTTGCGGCATATTCAGCGGATGACGGACAGGACGATGAGCAGGAAAACGGTACTTATACGGAATCACAGCTTTCACGTATGAACATTCCCGACATTAAAGCGGCGGCAGAGAGCAGGGGTTATACCATCACGAAGGAACTGAAAGCTGAAATCATTGCGGAGTTTCTGGAGCAGCAGAACGGAGTGTAAAGGGGCGGAAAATGTACGTTGATTTTGGTTATTATTCCAGCGTGTTCAGCGGTTCAGTATTAACGGCTGAAACTTTTCCAAAGGCTGAACAGGAAGCTGAAACATACATCCGGTATCTGACATATCTGAATGGTGATATTTTCGCAGATAAGGTACAGGCAGACGCTGTAAAAAGCGCTGTCTGTGCTGCTGCGGACGCCTATCATATGGCAGTCAGAGAAACAGCGGAAGGCGGGAATGTCAAGTCTGAAAACAAAGACGGCCTTTCTTTGTCGTTTGTTGTTGCCCGCAGAGACGGGGAAACAACTGACGAGTATATAAAGCGCTGTATGTATCAGGTTATCAGGATCCGGCTGCTGCCTACCGGATGGCTAACGCGGAAAGTGGGGTGTAAGTGTGATCACAAATGTGGATGCTGTGACTGTCTTTAATGGCAGGACAGACAAAGAAACGCGAAGGAAAATCTATATTCCAACGGTGATCAGGGGCGTTTCCTATGTCGAAGGGAAAGGCTCCAGAGTGGCCGATAACGGGGTATGGAGCGACGATGTTCAGTATAAGATCAGAGTCCCTTTGATCGCTGTTATTCAGGATAACCGGGAATATATGCGGGATCTGAACTATGCAAAGCTGGACAATGAAGAAGCAGCAAAGCACTGGACGATTCAGAAGGGGGATCTGGTTGTCCGGGGTGGCTATGCCGGTGACAATTCCCTGCTGTATGAGGATGAATTAACGGCGTACGCAAAGGAACAGGGGCTTGACCTGATTCATGTCACGGAATACGCAGATAATACGGACGGGGGAACCCTGTATTCAAGGCACTGGCGGATCGGGGGTAAGTAGATGGCTACTTTTAATGTTCAAACACCGCATACGAAAAAAATAACATTACCGAATGGTAGCGTAGCGATTGAATTTCGTCCTGATTTTGGAGCAAGGATGAGTGGTGAATTTGATAGGGCACAGGTCTTTGTAGATAATGAGGTTCTGCGCTATAGCCAGCCGCTGATACCTTTCCGATCAGGTATGCTGGTAAGAAGCGGAAAGGTGGGTACTGTTCTGGGAAGCGGGCTTGTACAATACACTGTGCCTTATGCTCGCTTTCAGTATTACAAGACGGCGCAGTCACGATCCTATGATTCACGTCGAGGATCTAGGTGGTTTGAAAGAATGAAGACAGCTCACAGAAAAGACATACTGGATGGCGCAAAAAAAATAATGCGAAGAGGAGGTGGTGAATTTGGCTAATTCGATCATTGAAGGATTGACAGCTTATTTTTTGAAATGCCCGCTTCTGAAAGACGGGGTATTCCGGGTGGATGCGCTGGGAAGCGAACCGGTGGAATATGCATTAGAATCGGCGATCACGTCACCGATACTGAAAACGTACCTTGACGGTTCCAGTATCAGACAGTACCAGTTTAATTTCAACAGCCGGGAGGCGTATTCCATGGATCGGATCATGGCAATACAGAGTGAAAGTTTTTATGAAGATTTCTGTAACTGGGTGGAAGAACAGAGTATGATCGGGAATCTCCCCGAGATGCCGGAGGGCTGCGAAGCGCAGACCTTGAATGTTCTTGCACCGGGATACATGCTGGATGCAACGATGGAGAATGCTTTCTATCAGGTTCAGCTGCAATTACAATATTTTAAGGAGGCACCAGACAATGAAAAATTTTGATCTGCAGATTTTTACGGGCGGCAGAAGTGCGCTGATCCGAAATAAGATCGCCGATTATCTGGAAGTGGGCGGGAAGATGGAACTGTGCGGGATCGGTTTTACGAAGTTAGACGAAAGTCCCGGCGCAAAAAGTGACAATACAACCTATATCAATGAAACTACTTCCAGCGCTGACATCATAGGGTATGAAACAGAATTTCCCTATGAATTTGACGCTGTTCCTTCACAGAAAGCGCTTTATGCATTGTGGAAGGACGGGCGGGACCATCACACCGGGGAGGATGCGCAGCATGTGTTTTTAAAGGTGGATCTGTTTAACCCCGTAGGCACACCGTCAAAGGCCACAGCAGAATACACGGCCCGGAAGTTCGTGGTGTCGAACGAAGTCAGCGACTTTACAGGCGGAGGCGGAGAGAAGATCACGGCATCCGGGACGCTTCACGCGGTAGGCGATCCGATTTTCGGAAAGTTCGATACAGTAACGAAGACTTTCACGGAAGGGGAGTTCAAGGGCAGGTTTGACCTTGAAGAACCCGCAGAACCTACAGAGTAACACGAAAATCAATATAGAAAACTACTGAGAACGGCAGCTGACCCGGGCAGGGCAGCGGGACGATCAGGACAGCGCAGAGTATCACCGTGGCTTTGCGCTGTTTTTATGTGCTGCGGTGGAGGAAAGGAAGAAAAAAATGAATATAGAGATCAATGGAGTAACTTTGCAGGCGGATTTTATGGACGCGGATTTCATGGAAAAATTTGAACCGGCAGTAAATAAAATGCGGGAAGAAATAAATGCAGGTAAGGCTATGCAGGGCATGACTGCGGCAAAGTACAAGGCGATGAATCAGACTATTGAAACATTTTTTGACACAGTGTTTGGTGAAGGTACTGCCTGCAGTATTTTTCAGGGCAGTAAGAATATCATGGTGCATCTGGAAGCGGTGGCCAGAATTGATGAAGCGCAGAGGGCTGAAAAGAAACAGTTCAACAATTTTTCCAATAAATATACGCAGCGGCAGAACAGTTTCCAGTCTATGCAGGGTCACCAGAAGAAACAGAGAAAGCATGAGCGTACATGAATGTCTTAATGGATGACCTGCCCTGTACCGTCATTGTGGCGAATGTCCGAATCCCTATAAATACAGACTACCGCACAGGCATTTTGTTTGAACAGACTTTGAGTGATCTGACCATACCGGATGATGAAAAGCTGAACACGGTTCTGCAGCTGTACTACGGGGATGCTGTTTTTACGCTGCTGGACGATATGGACAAAGTACAGGAAGCATTGAACGGGATCATGTGGTTTTATCGCTGTGGTGCTGACGAAACGGCGACATCCGACACGGAAGAAGGACAATCTTCCGGGGAAGGACCGCCGTTTTCTTATGAGCATGATGCCGGTTATATTTACGCTGCGTTTTTAGAGGCATATAAGATCGACCTGACAGAGAACAGACTTCATTGGTGGCAGTTTCGAGCCTTGTTTTTAGGATTACCGGAAACGGTTCTTTTCTGTAAGATCATGGGATACCGCACTATGGAGATTCCGGCAAAGATGCCAAAGGAAAAGAAAAGGTTCTATCAGCGCATGAAGCGGATCTATAAGATCCCTGAACCTGCTGAACAGATAAGGCTTGAAAAGGAAATGGAAGCCATCCTCGCGAACGGGGGTGACATTTCACAGCTTATCAAGTGAGGTTTTTTAAGTGGCAGGTAATGACGGAACATTAAAATTTGATACAAAGATAGACAGTTCGGGATTCCAGAAGGGAATAGACGGGATCAGCGGGGCGGCCAAAAGCGGACTGGCCCTTACAGGAAAGGTCATGGGGACCGCGGCAACCGGGATCACAGCGCTGGGCGGTGCGGCGATTAAGGTCGGTTCAGACTTTGAGGCTGGTATGTCACAGGTGCAGGCGGTCTCGGGTGCGTCTGGCGAAGAGCTGGAAAAGTTAAAAGAAAAGGCCAAAGAAATGGGGGCTTCCACGAAATTCAGCGCGACTGAATCAGCGGAAGCCCTTAATTATATGGCGATGGCCGGATGGAAGACGGAAGACATGCTCGGCGGCATTGAAGGTATCATGAACCTGGCCGCGGCATCCGGAGAAGATCTGGCCACCACTTCCGATATCGTGACGGATGCGCTGACGGCGTTCGGTATGTCGGCGTCGGATTCAACGCATTTTGCAGATATCCTTGCGGCTGCCTCTTCCAACGCGAATACAAACGTCGGCATGATGGGCGAAACATTCAAGTATGTGGCGCCTCTGGCCGGAGCACTTGGGTATTCTGCAGAAGATACGGCGACGGCGATCGGCATGATGGCGAATGCCGGGATCAAAGGATCACAGGCGGGTACTTCCCTGCGTTCGATCATGACAAGGCTTGCAAAGCCGACGAAGGACTCACAGATGGCCATGGACGCTCTGGGGCTGTCCATCACGGACAGTTCCGGAAAGATGAAGCCGTTGTCCGAAGTCATCGGTGATATGCGCAGGAGCTTCGCAGGCCTGACGGAAGATGAAAAGGCCAATTACGCCGCAATGCTGGGCGGGCAGGAGGCCATGTCAGGTCTGCTTGCCGTAGTCAACGCGTCGGATGCCGATTTTGAGAAATTGTCCGGTGCGATAAACAACTGTAACGGATCCGCTGCTGAAATGGCAGAGATCATGCAGGACAATTTACAGGGTCAGATCACTATTCTGCAATCCGGTCTTGAAGGTTTGGGCGTTTCTTTGTATGAAACCATGCAGGGCACGGCGAAAGACGTTGTAAAAGAAGCGCAGGGTATGGTGCAGCAGCTTCAGGACGCTTTTAATGAAGGTGGTTTTGAAGGGCTTGTAGGGGCTGTGGGCAATGTACTTGCGCAGATCGTACAGCGGATAGCAGAAGCGGCGCCTGTACTGATAGATGCAGCCGTGGGACTGGTGGACTCTTTCTGTCACGGACTGATCTTTGCTGACGGTCTGGGGGAAGCCGGGGCGGCCCTGATCACATCGCTTGTCACCGGGCTTATGTCCTGTGTTGGTGATATCTGGACAACTGCCATTGTTTTGATCAGCAGGTTGGCAGAAGGTATCGCGGCAGGGGCGCCGCAGATGATACAGGCTGCCACAGGTGCGCTTGCGGACATACTGGAGACGCTGGTGGACTACATGCCCGATATACTGCAGGCGGGCGCGGATATCATAGTAGCTTTAGCGGAAGGCATCGCAGATGCGTTGCCTGTGCTGATCAGGCAGATAGCGGTCATCGTGACGGATATAGCGATGGCGCTGGTAGAAAACCTGCCTGCATTCGTAGACGCTGCGCTGCAGCTTGTGATGGGACTGGTGCAGGGGTTTGTCGAAGGGGCGCCGGTGCTGCTGGAAGGTGCCATTGAGCTGCTTATGGGCCTGTTGGAAGCGCTGCCGGTAGTGATCGAACAGCTGATGCAGGCGCTTCCGGATCTGATCATCACCATCACAGACTACTTTACAGAGAATACGCCGATGATAGTCGAAGGCGCTATTCGAATGCTGATGGGCATCATAGAGGCGATCCCTGCTGTCGCTGTAGCGCTCATCGAAAATATGCCGGCCATTGTGGAAGCGATTGCCTATTCACTTACAGGTTCCGTATCACAGATCATGGAAGCATCGGAAATCCTTCTGGAAGCGATCGTTACGCCGCTTAAGGATATCCCGGAAAAAATATGGAACATTCTGCTGGATGCAGTCACCCGTATCATCCAGTGGGGTATTGATACCCGTGCAAAAGGACAGGAGGCCATAGAAGGATTTATCAATGATGTTACAACATTTCTTTCGGAGCTTCCAGAAAAAGCGGCTTACTGGCTCGGGTACGCGATCGGTACATTTATCAACTGGGGAGCAGAGCTTGATGCATGGGTAAACGTAGAAGTTCCGAAGATCATCAACAGCATCATAACATATTTTTCGGAGCTTCCGGGGAAGGTGTGGACATGGCTTGTCAACACGGTGACAAAGATTCAGGCATGGGGACAGCAGATGCTGGCTGCCGCCAGAATGGCGATCAATAACACCATCTCCGCAATCATATCACAGCTGACACAGCTTCCCGGAAAAGTCAGCGCCGAATTTGCAAAAGTAACGGATGGGTTGAAAAAGTGGGGCGCGGATATTGTAAGCAGTATGACCGAGATCGGCGGTAATATTGTTTCAGGGATATGGAACGGTATTTCCAGCGGCTGGAGCTGGCTGATCGACAAGGTCAAAGACCTTGCAGAGAGTTTATTGCAAGGGGCTAAGGATGCGCTGGGGGTCAACAGCCCATCAAGAAGGTTCCGGGATGAAGTAGGACGCTGGCTGATGCCCGGCACCGTGGAAGGCGTGAGAAGATCCATGCCTAAGACTCTGCGGCAGATGAAAGAACAGGCAGCAGAATTATTGGGGGCCATGAAAGGTACGGTAGATGCATCCATGGGACAGGTCACGCTGAATGCATCCGGAGCTGCAGGGTCGATGGCACTGACCACTGCCGGAACGGTTGTATACAATGACAATCATATGGAGCAGAAGAACGACTATCATGTACCGGTGGCGACACCTGCAGAAACAAATAAGGCACAACGGGAAGCATTCAGGAAATTTGCAGGGGGTGTGCATTAGTGACAGTAAATACATTAAAGATCGAACTGACCTGCAATGGCAGGACACTGACGATGGGGCCGGGGCTTGATATTGACATCACAAAAGTCTCCGGCCTTGAATCTTCCGAACTGGAAATAAGCACGTCAGACAATGCACTTGTGGACGGGGTGTCAGTCGATGGCAAAAAGATAGGAAAACGTCCCATCCACATAGAGGCGAAGTTTCGGAGCGGCCGCAACAACCCGGAAAACAGGGCGGCGGTCATCAAGTTTTTTAATCCGAAGTACACCGGGAAAGCCCTGATCACAAATATGGGGATTTCCCGGAATATTGAGTATGAACTGGAAGGGTGGACGTTTGCGGAGCAGCGGAACCTTGACACAAGGCTGGGGATCATTGTGGATCTGATATGCCCGGATCCTTATATGCTGAATGTGGATAATTTCGGTAAGAACATGGCCCATTATACAAAGCAGTTTCATTTTCCGTGGCATTCTTTATCAAGGCGGGCAACAAATAAAGGTCAGTATCCGGAGAAAGCAAGAGGACTGCTGCTGGGCGGCATGATCACCGGATACAGGACGCTGCATAAAGAAGTCGTTCTCGCGAATGACGGGGACGTGCCGACCGGTGTCCAGATCCAGTTTGTGGCAAAACGGGGGAGCGTGAAGAATCCTAAGATAACGAATGTCAGGACCGGACAGTTCATGCGGGTACACTGTGATATGGAATTAGGAGATATTCTGCTTGTCGATACCAATGTCCGGCATCAGGTGATCGAATTGAACGGAGCAAATTACTATAATCACATCGACCGGAAGTCTGAACCTTTTGAACTGGAAGTCGGGGACAACTATCTGGAGTATGATGCTGATGAGAACTACACGAATCTGGATGTGAATTTGTATTATCGTCCTAAATATCTGGGGGTGTGATATGCAGTTTATCATATTTGATGAGGAGTTTCAGACGATGGGGTCCATACGGGTGTTTAATACACTCCTGTGGTATCGCAGATATTACAGTCCGGGCATGTTTGAATTTCATGTCCCTGCAGAATATTTTGACCTGATCAACAGCGGCAGATATCTTTACAGGAACGACCGCACTGAACTGGGCGTGATCCGGGAAGTCGATTTCATGCGTGGTGAAAAGGGCGAAAAGACAGCATACTGCAAGGGGTATTTTGCGGAACATTTACTGAATAATAACGTGCTCTACCCTGCTTTTAACCGGACGGGGACTCTGGAAGTACTTTCCCGCAGTATGATCGACCAGTACATCATCAACCCGGCTGATCCGGAGAGAAAGATCCGGAATATCAGACTGGGTGAGGCGCAGGGCGGTGGTGTCTCTGTCACACTGCAGAATACGGGGGACAATGTCGGTGACCGGTTATATGACACGCTGAAAACGCAGGAAATGTCACAGCGTCTTGTCTTCGATTATCTGGAAAATACGCTGACCTATGAAGTCTGGAAGGGGCTTGACCGCAGGGATACACAGACAGAGAATAGCTGGGCGATATTTTCAGACAGCTTCCGGAATATCAAGAATGCACAATATAACAGGGATGAAACGGACTGCAGGAATTTTGCATATGTGGCCGGGGAAGGGGAAGGATCCGCACGGAAAGTGGTTGAAGTTGATATTCGGTCAAGCCCGGACGAAGAGCGCAGGGAAATGTGGGTCGATGCAAGAGACTTACAGCAGCATTCTGATAACACGAATTACACAGATGCACAGTACAGAGACATGTTGTTCCAGAGGGGGCTTGAAAAACTGGCGGATCATGCAGGTATCGAAAAAGTTGACAGCGACGTGGATCCGGCTGCAAACCTCATTTATGGGGCTGACTTTGATCTTGGGGATCTGTGTACGTATAAATACAGCGATGTAAATATTGAGTGCTCAAAACGGATCACTGAGATTCAGGAAGTGCTGGAAGGTTCCAAGCGGACTTTGAGCGTTATCTTTGGAAATGACACTGTGACAGATTTTAAAAAGATCATCAGAAGGGAGAAAACTTAAAGATGGCTTTTAGATATGGATACTTTGATTCTGATATCATAGGGATTGACGACGAGGGGATGCCAATCTTCGACCGCGCAGAGACTTCGGATCTGTTTGCATTGCTGCTTGCAAGTCTTGTCAGTGACGGCGTACTGGCCCTTCCGGCCACGTGCTTTCAGGTGAAGGCGGCAGGAAGCGGAATGGATCTTGAAGTGAGTCCTGGCTTTGGTATGGTGAAGGGGCATTTCTGCTATGATGATGAAACAGCTCAACTGACGGCGGGACCATCGCCGCAGACTTACGAACGGATAGACCGGGTTATTATGCGGTGTAATTATCTACAACGCATGGTAGAGATCATCATAAAGACGGGGGAAGAATCTGCGAATCCGGTGCCACCTGCGCTGATCCGGCCGGCCGCTGGTGATTATTTCGAACTTTGTCTTGCAAATATCCGCCTGACAGCCGGCCAGAAGACCATAACGCAGAGCAGCATTACGGATACCCGTGCAGATAGTTCGGTCTGCGGATATATTACGCAGTTGATCGGGCATCTTGATACGGCAGTGTTTTTCGATCAGCTGAATGCTTTTTATGATGAGTTTGTTGATAAGTCAAATACAAGCTACGCGCAGTTCACACAGATGGCAGCTGACGCCTTTAAGGCATTCACGGATGATATATCACAGTATATTGCCACGCTGAAACAGGACAGTACAGATGCATACGACGATCTGATCAGTTCAATGGAGACCTTTCGGGCAGAGCTGGTGGAGCGATGCGAAGCGTTGTATAGCAGGTTTGATACGGATATCACATCTTACATTGCCGCTTTGAAGAACAAAGGAGATACAGATCTTGCTGCGATAACGCAACAGCTTCTTGACTTCCGGAATACGAATGAAGCTGAATTTCTGGCATGGTTCGAACGGATCAAGGGGATCTTCGGAACGGATCCGGGCGGGAATATGCTGAATGAGATTGAAAAGTTATCAAATTTGGTAAATGATCTGTCTGATATGCTGTATGCCGGAGCAGTGACGGCCAGACTGGAGACAGAAGAGGGCGATTACATAACCGATGATACGGGGATACCGATACTGGTCGAGTGGCCAATATGCAGATGCAGCGGTTGATATTTTGAAAGGAGGATTTACTGATATGTCAGCAGGAAGAAAGATAACAGATCTGGCAGAAACAACGTCAGTCACAAGAGAAAGTAGCTATATGGTCGAGATGGGAGACGGCACAGGGTCAAAGCACATCAAACATAAAAATCTTGTGAGTCAGCTTAAAGAAGAGATCACGGGGGGAGGTACATCGAATATCGAAGAAATGACATATGATGAGACGATGGATTTCCTGAACGGGACTGGTGAGGAAGGGGAGGCGTTATCATGAATGGTAAAATATTGAACAAAGAGGCATTAAAAGCGTGGATTCTTTCGAAAATGGTGACACTGACGAACAATCTGTTGGCGACTACGCCGGGAATATCTGCCATGGATGCGGCGCAGGGGCCGGTGATACAGGGACAGATTGATGCGATAAATAGCAATTTTGGTGGGTGCTCATTTGAGCAGGAAGGGAACGATTTCTACATAACAGGTGCTGATGCAGTAAGAAAAAAATTGGGTGA
>ERZ808044.340-NODE-340-length-56015-cov-15.752333_pt1 | contig 56015 bp, 48 predicted proteins | sample MGYA00380195_ERZ808044 | MGnify/ENA primary metagenome ERZ808044 (study PRJEB31490, sample SAMN06133423) | mouse gut metagenome | isolation source: Z7_2 | host: mice | place: China: Chengdu | collected 2015-05 ...
AAAGAAGGGGGAAAGTGCGCCCAAATGGGAGCAAAGAGATAAAAAGAAATGAAACATAGAGACAGGAATGAATTTTGGGGGCTGTCACCCTATGATTTTTCAATCATTGGTGCGACAGCCCCATATTTTTAACCTTGACTACCGCCTAACTATATCTGGAAGAATTTATAAAAAAGGTATATAATCGATAGTGAAAAAATTTAGATATCAAGGAGAAAACTCATGTTCACTAAAAAGACGAAAACACTAATCACACTTTTAACATCCAGTGCAATACTCTGCACCGCCTGCGGTGGAAAAGCAGAGACAGAAGCAGCTCCTGTCATGGAGGGTTCTATAGAGGTAGCAGAGAATCTTCCTGACAGGGACATCAAAGTACCCGATTATTTGCAGGAGGGAAATGAGGAAGATACTAATGCGGAGAATCCTGATTCGGAAGAAAGCGGGGAGGAATCTGCTCAGCATTTAAGCGGAGAAGAGCAGACTGAAAAGGCTCGCCAGGTGGCAGGGCAGATTGAGGACAGTATTAATGAGGTGCTCACGAATAAAGATTACTATCCCAATGTGACCGGGATCTCCGTGAATCCTGAATGCACAGAGTTCAATGTCACGTTTTCAAGCAGGGAACTAAGCCTTTATGAAAATGTATTACATATGTCGCTTTGTATTGTGGGAGACAGATTCCAGCTCTATCAGGGGAAGCAGGAAGGTGAGCTGATGACGGTTGTGAATTATGTGGATGCGGATAGTGGGGAAATATTTAATACAATCAATTCAAAAGAACTAGAATAAAACGTGCTTGGATAGCTTCCAGTCTGGCACAATCAGATTCAGCAGCGGGAAACCGCTGGTAGCTGTTAAGAGCAACCGCTGTGGCACCAACCTGCAGGCGGTTGCTCTTACGGTAGTCTGGTAATGGATGATAAAGTCTTTTTAAACTATTTCTTTATCTGTTTTGCTTGCCTTTAGAAGAATTATTCCAAGCAATGCGGACAGAAGATCTGCCACAGGTTGTGCGGTGATTACACCATTATACCCCCCAATTTTTGCTAGTACAAATAGCACAATCATAAAAAGGATACCCTGGCGGCTCAAGGACAAGATCAATGTAGGCAGGGATTTACCGGCGCTCATAAACAGGGTGCTGCACACAAGGAAGATTCCAATGAAGGGGAGTCCTAAGAGCATATGTCTAAGGAGCAGAGCACCGGTTTCCATGATAGCAGGATCATTCATAAATAGGCGAATCATCTGTGGGGCAAATAACATGAGGATAGCACCGCCAACAAAGGCAATTACCATTTGTACCAGAAGGTCGAATTTAATCACTTCCCGCAGGCGTTCTTTGTTTTTGGCACCATAGTTGTAGCCGATCAGCGCCTGCGCGCCAAAGGCAAAGGCAATCATAATCATGGCAACTAACATATTTACTTTGCTGGCAATTCCCATAGCTGCAACTTTGTCAGCGCCGTAAGTAATTAGACTGCGGTTTAAGAGGGCTGTTCCGAAGCTGTTCATCAGATTGTTGATGCTAGAAGGAAGCCCGATAGCAAGAATGGCACCTATGGTTGCAAGATCAATCTTTGCCATCCGAGGATCAATGGTGAGCTTTTGGCTTTTTTTGCTGATGCAGAGGGCAAATACGATATCGGTGGCAACATTGCCAAGTACAGTGGCGATAGCAGCGCCTCCTGCGCCCATATTCAGTCCAAAGATAAAAACCGGGTCGAGAATGATATTAACGATACTTCCCACGATGCTGCCAATCATAGCAATAGTTGCCAGCCCCTCTGTACGGAGCTGATTGGCAGGGATCAGTGTCAGGATGATAAAAGGAGCTCCCAATGCAATCCAGGTGTAATACTCGCTGGCGTAATGAAAAACTTCTCCTTCTGCGCCCAGCATATGCAGGATGGGGGAGCGCAAAAGCAGCATGATGGCGGCAACCAGGATACCGGTTGCGATAGCACTGTAGAAAGTAAAGCAGCTGACTCGTTTTCCTTCTTCGTCTTTTTGCTGTCCAAAAAGGCGGCTCATCACGCTGCTTCCGCCTAAGCCAAAGAGGTCTCCTAAGGACACCATCAACAGGAAGATGGGAGCGCAGATGGAAACGCCTGCCACCAGGTCGGTATCTTTTGTGCGGGCGATAAAAAAGGTATCGGCCATGTTGTAGATTAAGCTGACAATTTTGGATAGGACGACTGGAAGTGCCAAGGTCATAAAAGCTTTGAGAACAGGGACGGTCTCAAACAGGGCATTGTTGCTCTTATTTTTTGCAGAATTAGAAGCTGTATTTTGGGTTTTCATATTACTCCTCCATCCTTTCTAGAAGTATTTCTGGTCTTTTTACTATCCTTATTTTAGCAAAAAGACTTGGCATAGAATGTGACATGTGACACAATAGTTACAGGAGGATAATAAGTGGAAAAGATTTATGATAAAAGTACAATAGACAGATGGCTGAAAATGTCTTACTTGCCGGAATGCTTTGATACGGAAGGACTTGCGTTTTTTGTAATGCAGTACCAGCCGGGCGAGTTTTTATCTAAGCCTGGGGTGCCGATTGTGAGCTTTCAATTTGTTGTCAAGGGCAGTGCGGTGCTATATTATCTGGACGAGGACGGAACCAGAAGAAATGTGACAGTGATGGAGAACAAAGGTGTATTAGGTGACATGGAGTTTGTGATAGGCAATACCCCTGTTTTCTTTACGGAGGCAATGACGCCAGTGACTGTGATTGCTCTGCCTATGGAGGAAAACAGGAGCAGGCTGGAACAGGATTGCCGGTTTATGATGTATCTGTTGCGCCAGGCGTCCATGGTAAAGGTATTCACATCACGCAACGTCGTGGAGCTGCCAAAGCTGGAGGAACGACTCATCTATTATCTGAAAAATGAATGCCCGCATCAAACAATGATTGGGATGGAAAATACTGCCGTGAAGCTTCAGTGCAGTCGTCGGCAATTGCAGCGGGTGGTTAAAAGGCTAAAGGAGCAGGGCATGGTGAAAAAGCAAGGCAGAGGGTGCTATAGATTGCTGAAGGAGTAAAAGCTTACAAAGGACTACCTGGTTTAAACTATAAGTTGGCATTTCTCATGCTGATTTTAATCGAGTAGGGAAGATTTCCCCTACTCGCCGCGCGGGGCGCACGTTGCGGAAGCAACAAATTCCTCTGTGCACCCCCTGCGCATAAAAAGACGCCCCGCCGAATGCGAAGCGTCTTTTATTACAATAAGCTGGCTCGCGAAGTGTGACAGCGTTTGTTGTACTGGTTGATCTTAAAGAATCCATCAGGTTTGGCCAGCTACCTGCTTTAGGACAAAGGATCTTGCTTAGTCTTCGATACCAGCATCCTCTGCCATCTTATCAAATCCCTTTTGAACGGCATCGTAGGTCTGCTGAGAGATGCTGGGAAGATTGCCGCCCCATTTCTTCTCTGCAAGTTTATAGCCCTTTTCAAAAGCAGAACGCATTTCTTCAATCTTGCTGGGATCCCTACCGGTCAGAGCCGTGGCAAAGTCCAAAATACGCTGAGAGGTCTGGGAAACACCCCAATAGCCGTCCTCTGCGATATCAGCCTCTGCTTGCAATTTAGTAGCAGGATCCACGGTGAAGTCACCGCTGGATAAGAAACTCCAGATATCGTCTACCTTTTTGTAGGCCTGCCCCTGCTTGGTCATCATCCTCTCCACAAGGCTCTTCATCTGGGAGGTCCTGGCGTCAGCGTCCGCTTTCAGTTTGGCGATCATCTGGGTGTCAGGCTTATACTTCTTCGTGGAAGCTGTTGCAGCATCCTTTGAAGATTCATACACTGCTCCGCTGGACTGTGCAGTGGTAGTTTCTTTGGCGTCTGTCTTTGTTTCTTTGTTCTTCGGCGTAGCAGTATAGGTACTGTAGGCACTGCCTGCTCCTGTAACTCCATTTACGCTCATAATGATACCCTCCTTGGTTGGCTTTTTTTGTTTACAGTTTTCTATTACTTTTATCGGCTAAGTGTCATCAAAAGATTAGCAGGGAATAAAATTTTGCACGAGAATGTATTGAAATGAAAAAATTATGTAACGGGCTTTTGTGCCTAGTTGAGTATTATGGTGAACGACAAATTATTTTGTCATTCACCATAGCTGGGGCCTAGACCCTTGGTTCTTGACAAGTAAGAGCTGGGAGCTTATCTTTAAATGAAAGATATGGTGAACGATCAAATTCTTTTGCTGTTTACGATAAATAATTAGAAAGGTGTACGGAAAAATGAAGGAAATCCTGTCGGAAAAAGTCGCCTGTTATTCGGCGCGAAAGTATCAAAAAACTCTGACCTTCATCAAGGAAAGGGCAAGGACTGTTTCTGCTGCAGTGGACAGGCTTACAGGAAATGAGAAAATTCTTATGGAATTTTTGTATGGGACTATGCCACTTTGCGATGTGGCGGACTATGAGCCGGAGCTGTTTTATTCTTATGTGAAGCATAGCCTTTTCCTGAGAGAGACGTGCAGGTGGACAAGAGAGCTTCCGGAGGAGTTTTTTTTAAACTATGTGCTCTGTCATCGAGTGAACAATGAGGCGATTACAGATTGTAGAAAATGGTTCTATGAAATGATTCAGCCCTTGCTTCAAGGGTGCTCTCTAGAGGAAGCAGTAAAGGAAGTCAATTACTGGTGTGCCGCTCAAGCTTCCTATGCGGCTTCTGATGAGAGAACCTTGAGCCCAGCGGCGGTGTTTTTAAGTGGAAGCGGGCGATGTGGGGAGGAGTCCACTTTTCTGGTAACGACACTTCGCAGTGTGGGGATTGCAGCCAGGCAGGTGTATGCTCCCAGGTGGGCTCACTGTGACGATAATCATGCGTGGGTGGAGGCATGGATAAATGGGCGCTGGCACTTTTTGGGGGCCTGTGAGCCGGAGGAGGTGCTAGATAAGGGGTGGTTTACCAATGCTTCCTCAAGGGCGATGTTGGTTCATACCAGGGTGTTTTCGGATTATTTCGGTATCGATCAGGAGCAGCCGGAAATCACGGAAAGAGACGGAGCAGCATTTCTTTTAAATATTACGGATACTTATGCAAAGACTAGTAAACTGACGGTGCTGGTAGAGGATGAGGATGGAAAGCCAGTGAGAGGGGCGAGAGTATCCTTTGAGCTTCTAAATGCGGCGGAATATAAGGCGATTGCCGTGCTCTATACAGACAGGGAGGGAAGAGTGAGCCTCACGCTGGGGCTGGGTAGTATTCAGCTCCATGTTTCCAAAGGGAGCTGCCAAAGGGAGCTTTTGGTTGAAAATGGTGAGATAAAAGAGGTCAAGGTAATTCTTTCAAAGGAGCTATGGCAGCAGGAGCTGGAAAACCAAAGGAGAGAATGGCAGTATAGAGATCACAGAGCGCCCCAGGATTTCCCCATGCATCCGGTGATGCCAAGCGATGAGCAGAAGGAAAAGGGAAGAAGGCGGAAGCAGGAGGCTCAGAGAAGCCTAAGGGAGAAGCTTGAGAGTTTTGCAGAGCAAGCGGAGCAGGAGGGACAGTTTCTGGAAGAGTCAACGGAAAAACAGGACGGTTTGAGCAGAGGCATATTAAAGACTGCCAGGGGAAACTTTTCAGAGATCGCCCGTTTTTTGAAGAAGTATCCCGAAAAAGAAGCTCTTCCATTTTTATCTGTGCTCACAGAAAAGGATTATCGCGATATTCGCGCAGAGCTTTTAGAAGAGCATTTCATTTCTGGACGAGAGGTGAGAGAATTTTCTTACCGGGAATATTTGGAGGGAGAGCCTCATCCCGAGGAGTTGTTTCTTCGATATGTGTGGAATCCAAGGATTGGCTATGAAGAGATTACCCCTTATCGATCCTTTTTGAAAGATATTCTTACAGAGGAACAAAAAATGGCTTTTGGTCAGGAGCCAGGAGAGATCTGGGAATGGATTCAAAAGACAACAGGCTGTGAAGGAGAGAAGGGGCGAAATGGTCATGCAGGAGAGGAAAGCAGAAAATACTCTCCGGTTATAACCTCTCCTGTCGGAGTGATACGTACAGGTCAGGGCTCTCTTCTAGAACAGAAGACATTGTTCGTGGCCATTTGTCGGACCCTTGGCATTCCGGCAAGGCTTCATCCGGCAACCCGGGCCGCAGAGTATTACAGAGAGCATAAATTTTATAGTGTAGACTGTCCAAAAGAAAACGCGAGGCAGGTTCGATTGACGCTTACAAGTAAGCGAAAGCCGGAATATTTTGCGTCATGGACGATTGGAAAGCTGGTCAGAGAATACGAGGAAGCGCGGGGAGAGCTTTTTGAAAGGTTTGAGACGCTAAATTTTACCGGCAGGGAATTTCAGGATGGAACCCTGACGCTGTACTTGCCGGAGGGCGTTTACCGGCTGATTACCACAGTCAGACTTCCGGACGGAAACCAGATGGAAGAGAGACGGATTGTGGACTTTGGAGATTTTTTGCCGGGGAATGACAAAATACCGGAATGTACTTTGGCATTGGATTTTCGCAGGCCCCAGCTTTCCCAGATGTTGGAGGAGCTAAAGCTGGAAAGTTTTTCCCTGCGAAGGGAGGACGACGTACCGGTGGAGGAGAGGGAAGTGATGGGGGAATGTCATACCTTGCTGGCCTTTCTGGAGGAAGGGGCGGAGCCCACGGAGCATCTTTTGAATGAACTGAAAGAGCGCGCACAGGAGGTCAGGGCAAGCGGGCTTAAGGTTATCTTCGTTGTTGCAGGGAAAGATGCTTTGAAGCATCCGGCTCTGTCGGATGCTGTAAGGCTTCTTGAGGCGCGGGTATATTATGATGATTTTCAGGAGCTGCCGGAGCTTCTGGCAAGGAGAATGTACACTGATCCTGAAAAGCTCCCGCTGGTATTGCTGGTCAGTCCCGGCGGGATTGGAAGGTATGCCAGCAGCGGTTATAATGTGGGGAGCGTGGGACTGATGCTTGAAATTGCGGGGGTAATGAGCGAAAAAACGTTCGGATATAATTTGCCAGATGCGACGTAAAGTACATGATGGATAAGTGTAGGGGGTGCTATACGTGGTTTGAATCCCAGGTAAAGCAGCCCCCAAATGCATATGTTTTGAAGGAAATTATCTCTGACACGGCATGGAGGGATCTCCCTCTGCGCCTGGCAGAGTTTTTTCACCGCGAATCCATGCTTCATCCACGCAGACATATTTTACACAGCGTCTGTTGCCCCAACTATAGGCGGCGTGGATCTTTCCGTCCTCCCCCTGCATCATGACAGGGTATTCATATCTTCTGTTGTTGATGTCGTTGTACTCACCCACAAAGCCTTCCCCCATTTCGATGATTCGCTTATAGGGCCAGGTTTTGCCATTGTCCTCGGAGATGGCAAAGGTGATGGGACAGCGTTGATTGGGCCAGACGGTCTTTGAAGTGTCGTCATTAAAGCGAAGGGCATTGTAAATCAGGGCCAGGGCGCCGCTTCTAAGTTTGATGGCGGAGATAGAAGAGTTATTGTTGGGCAGGCAGGTGCGCATTGGCTCTGTCCAGCTTTCGCCATAATCCTTACTGTAGGAAATGTAAATGTTATCCGCAAACCGACTTCTCAAAAGGGCTGTCAGCTCTCCAGGGCTGGTCTCAATCAGGTTGGCATGAACACGCCCGGCACTATTTGGCATCTCTACCTCCCGCCAGGTTTTCCCCTGGTCATCGGAAATCTGTACTACCGTGATATCGCTGCCGTTGCGTGTCTCATCCGGAAAGCAGATCCAATTGCCAAAGACCCATCTTCCGTTGGAGAGGATTTGGATCTTCTGACGACAGAAGGAACCGGGACGGGAAAACATCGTTTCAGTAGGTCCCCAAGTGTAGCCATTATCCCTGGAAATTTTTCTGCGGATCTCAGCGGTATACTGCAGGTTAAAGTGGGGATTATGCTCCGGTGCGCGGGAGGTCTGGGCGGTGTACATCAGCCAGATCTCTCCATCGGGGGTGAGAAACAGGGAGGGATTCTGCTCGGAACGGGAAGGGTCATCGGAGACGATCTCCCCCAGGCTCCATGTGCTCTCCCCAGCCTTTAGTCTGGAAACCGCAATGGAAATGTCAGCGTTTCCTTCGTCACTTCCGGCGAACCAGCAGGCAAGCAGATCGCCATTTGGCAGCTCTAGCAGATCTGCCGCATGAACACTTGCAAACTGGTTGGGAATCAGCGCTTCCACGCTGTCTAAAAGGTTATTGTGATAAAGCCTGCCATCTTCCTGCAGGGTATTTAATTCGATATATTCTCTCATAAGCTTTTGCTCCTTTTTGGGAAATTTGCCTAGCCCTTTACAGCTCCAATCATGATACCCTTTTTAAAGTACTTTTGGACAAAGGGGTATACCAGTACAATGGGAAGCATGGCAATAAAAATTGCGGCTGATTTCAGGTTTTGCTGATTTAAGGTGACATCACCTATGATGACATTTTTAAAGGCGGTGCTGGCGCCTGCATCTGTGATGACCACCTCTTTGAGTACCTGCTGGATGACCTTTAGGTTATCCGATTTCAAATAAATCTGGGGAATCAGGTATTGATTCCAGATGGATACTGCGTAAAAGGTGCCGATGGTTGCCAGTATGGTCTTGGACAACGGTAAAAATACCTTAGTGAGGATAGTCCAGTCATTTGCACCGTCCACGAAGGCTGCTTCCTCTAATTCTTTGGGAATTCCTTCGATAAAGGTTTTGGTGATGATCAGGAACTGGGTGTTGATGGCTCCCGGTATGATCATGACCCAGGGATTGTCGATAAAGCCTAACTTATTATAAATAATATACTGGGGAATGATGCCCGCGTCAAATACCCATGTCACGATGAAAGCTCCCATCAGAAAAAACCTGCACTTGATCCTCTCACGTGAAAAAACGTAGGCTGTCACATAGGTAAAGGCGATGGAAACGATGGTGCCGCCTATGGTGTAGATGAAGGAATTGCGAAGGCCGGTCCACACGTTGAATTTGCTGCTTCCAAGAATGTATTTGAAGGCTTCAAGGTTAAAACCTTTGGGAAGAAAGGAGACCTCCCCGCGCTGTAGATAAGTTCCGTTGCTCGTTGCTACGAAAAAGACATAGAGGAAAGGGTAGACGCAGATCAGCGCTACGAGCAGCAGGATCGTATTGTTTACGACATCAAAGGTCGTAATTTTGTTGTGGTTGGTATGATTCTTTTTCATGTGCCGCTCCTCCTTTCTCAGAAAAGTCTTGTTTCGGCAAATTTATCTGCCAGCTTGTTGACAGCAGTGACCAGGACAAAAGCGATGACGGATTTCAGGATATTTACCGCAGTGCCGTAGCTGTAATCGGGAAAACCTTTGGACTCAAAGGCAATCCGGTATACATAGGTTTGGATTACGTCAGCAGTATCGTATACGCTGGGATTGTACATCAGCAGGATCCTGTCAAGATTTACAGTAAAAATGTTTCCCACACTTATGATCAACATCACAATAATGGAAGTTGAGATGGAGGGAAGGGTAATGTGGAACATTTTGTCCCAGCGGTTAGCGCCGTCTGCTTCCGCCGCTTCGTAGAGAGAAGGGTCAATGTTCATCATTGCGGCAATGTAGATGATTGCCGAGTAACCGAAGGACTGCCAAACCTCTAAGATAACATACAGGGGCCGGAACCATCCTGGCTTGGCCATGAAGTTGATACTCTGGCCACCCGACGCCCGGATAATGTTATTGACAATACCGGAGCTTGGGGAAAGTATGGTGGACATAATACTGACCATAACGGCAGCCGATATGAAGTAGGGCAGAAAGCTTAGGGATTGTACAGTGTTTCTCACCCATTTCTGACGGATTTCATTTAAAAACAGGGAGAAAATGATTGGGATGGGAAACACGACTACAATGGACAGCACAGCCAGAAGAATGGTATTGACTACCACCTTTGGAATATAAGGGTCCTGAAAAATTCTCTTGAAATTGTCAAACCAAACCCACTTGCTGCCGAATACGCCCTGGAAGGCGCTAAATTTTTCAAAGGCAATCACCATGCCGCCTACAGGGCCGATCTTAAACAGGATCAAACTTATAACGCCGGGAAGCATCAGAAGATATAAGATCCAGTTTTTCTTGATGTCCTTGACAAAGCGCTGCGGGAGGCTTTTCTTTTCTCTGACTGCCAGGGCTGCCGTTTGTTTATCATAAGGATGGCTGGCGGAGCCTGACATCCGTTGTTTTGACTGCCGGGGCGGTCTTATTCTTTCAGACATTTTCGTCTCCTTTCCATGCTGACAGTGCATTTTCCATTTTTTAATATTTAGGTTGTAATTACCGCTGCCCGAAAGGATTCGGACAGCGGTTTTGAAAGCGTGTACACGCAGTTTGCGTTACAAGATTTACTCTCCGTAGGTATTCTTATAAGCTTCAACCTGGATTTCTTCAATTCTGGATAAGCCCATGGAGTTCATTTCATCCTGGAATGCCTTCCAGCTATCAGGTGTAAGCTCGGTATTTCCGGTCACAAAGGATACGATGCCGGCAATTTCCGCATCAAATACGGTTGCAATCAGGTTGGAGAGCTCCTCGGATTCCTCAGCAGTGTAGCTTAAGTTGATACCGGTTCTGATGCAATCCTCTGTCATATATTTCGCACAGGCATCTGCAATCAGCTCTGCATTCCACTGGAAGAAGGCTACATTGTCAACGGGCTTGCAGACGGTAAAACGATCACTTAAGAAGGACCATTTCTTCTCGCCCTCAGGTTTGGCTTCCTCAGCAGCATAGTCTACAATGAATTCCTTTGAGCCGTCAGCAGCTACCTCATAGCTCTCGCCCTCTACGCCGTAGTTTGCCAGATCAATACCTTCCTGGCTGTAGAAGAAGTCGATGAATGTCAGGATAGTCTTAATCTTTTCCTCGTCGCAGTTTGCATTGATGGCGGTTACACACTCTTCATTGTATTTGCAGGTACCAGCACCGAGGATGGTGTTTCCGGATGCATCCTTGAAGTTTCCAAGAACGCCCATCTGATAATCAGGGTCAGCTTCCGGTCCGCCGTTTTCCATGAACCATTCTGCTCTGTTGTAATAATCATAGAAGAAAGTGCCGTTCCCGTTAATCATATCGGATTCCCAGTCGCCCTCTGTGAAAGTACCCTCTGCAAACTGAGGCTGAATTAAACCTTCGTCATACCATGTCTTCATGGTCTCCACCATGGTGTAAGCGTTTTCGTTCATGATGTCAAAGGAATAATCCTTAAAGTGGCTGGTGTAAATACCGTGGGATTCCGTAGCGGAAACCGTGCTTAAGCACTCAAACCATGCAGCAAAACGGATGGCACACTCACGTCCGGTGAGAGGATAGTAGTTGGGATTGTCGCCGCCATAGAAAGCTTTCAGGGTTCTGAGAGCCTCAGTGAAGTCTTCCACATTTTGAATGGAGTCGGCATCAACGCCTGCTTTTTCCAGGTGATCCACACGATAACCCAAAAAATCCTGGAAAATCGGGGATTCTTTTACAAGACCGTAGATTGCCCCATTTTCATCACTGACAAGCGCTTTGTAATCCGGATTGTCATCAATATACTTCTGCAGATTAGGAGCATATTTTTCAATATAAGGGGCCATATCCACAAAAGCGCCCTGAGGACCGTAAACATTGGTCTGTGCCAGCTTGGTCATTACAGCGTCGGGCAGGGAGTTAGAGATAATTCTCTGGTCTACCTCGGCGTAAACATCTGCAAATTCATCGGGACCTTCCACATATTCTACACGGATTCCGGTTTTTTCTTCGGCCACATCATACCAATTTAATTCTCTGATCCATCCAACATAGGTATTTCTCATGAACATGGTATAGCTGTTGTCGCCGGATGCGGTAACCTCAGAGGCTGCTGCCTCCCCGCCGCCTGCTTCTTCATCTGCAGCCGCCGATACGTCTGCATCGTTTGTGTCTGCTGCATCATCTGCTGCGTCTGCGGCAGATGCGCTTTCTGCTGGTTCCTGACTCTGGCTGCCGCCACCGCATCCGGTCAGCAGTGTTCCAATCATGGCGACAGAGAGAATGACAGATATCAGTTTCTTCTTCATTTTGTTTCCTCCTTATAAATTTGTTATTATGCCTTATGTATGGTTGACAGCTCTGCTTTTTGCAAAGCTGATAGCATAATCAATTGCATTGACTAGACTGGCCTGGCTTGCCTTTCCGGTGCCTGCCTGATCAAAGGCAGTTCCGTGATCGACACTGGTGCGGATGATGGGCAGACCTAAGGTAATGTTTACCCCTTCCACTGCCTCCCACATTCCCAGGGTCTGGTTGTATACAAATCCCACTACCTTTAGTGGAATATGTCCCTGGTCATGGTACATGGCCACTACACAGTCATACCATCCGCCTCTTGCCCTGGAAAAAATGGTATCCGGGGGGATGGGCCCTTCTGCCAGAATGCCTTCTGCCTTAGCGGCCTCCACGGCCGGACTAATTTCCTCAATCTCCTCCCTCCCGAAAAGTCCGCCTTCTCCACAGTGAGGGTTTAATCCGGCGACGCCAATCCTGGGATTGGGGATTCCCATTTCCTGGCAGGCTTTTGCGGCAATCCTGGTTACCTCCAGGATACGGTCCTTTTTTACCCTGTCACAGGCTTCGCGGAGGGAGACGTGGGTGGAGACATGCACTACCCGCAGGTTGTGATGAGCCAGCATCATGGTATATTTTTTGGTGTTTGTAAAATCGGCATAGATTTCTGTGTGCCCGGAGTAATGGTGTCCTGCCAGGTTCATTGCTTCTTTATTTAAGGGATTGGTTACAGTGGCGTCTACACTGCCGTTCATAGCAAGTTCAATCACTTTTTTTACATAGGCAAAGGCGGCATCTCCGGCCATGGCGGAAACCTTACCGATTTCCAGCTTTTCTGCATCGATGATTCCCATGTCAAGAACATCGATAACGCCATATATAAATTTTGCCTCTGAAACAGAGTGAACACTATGGATTTTTAGTGTTTCAAGCCCTGTTGTTTTGACGGCAAGAGCAAGGACGCTGGCATCCCCTATTACCAGAGGATTGCACCTTTCATAGATTTCCTTTTGGTTTAAGGCTTTGACGGTAATCTCAGGTCCCACTCCAGCGGGATCACCCATGGTAATCCCAACGACAGGTTTTCTTTTTTCATTTTCCATTTACTTGATCCCCTTTTGACGGTATTCTTCCAGAACCTGCCCGATAGCCCTCCGTCCCTCTTCACTGATTCGGTCAAAGGGTTTGCGGCAATTGCCCACAGGATACCCCAACATGGCCACGGCTGTTTTCACAATGGTGTTGGGATTGCCAAACCGGAAGCAGTTGCGAAAAGCGCGGATATTATCCTGGTAAATTTTGGCCTGCGGTAGATTTCCTGCCACAAAGGCGTTATAGATGCCTGCCATGTTTTCCGGAAAGACATTGGCACAGCCTGCAATGCCGCCGGCACCTCCTGCAAGGAGATTCCAATAAATCAAAGAATCGTTCCCGGAGAGAATGGAAAAGTCTTTGTCCCTGGTCAGTTCAATGTACTGAAGCATGTTGTCAAAGTTGCCGCTGGAATCCTTGGCTCCCACAATATTGTCAACTTCTGCCAACTTTGCCACTGTGGCAGGGAGAAGGCTGTTGCCGCATCTGGCAGGAATATTATAAAGGACAATAGGCATGTCCACAGCCTTGGCCACTTCCCTGTAGTGTTCTAGTAAGTCATCCTGGGAGGCGGCGGCAAACCAGGGAGTGATAATAGAAAGCACATCTGCGCCCAGGCTTTTGGCTTTTTGGGACATTTGTATGGTATCTTTTGTAGTGATACAGCCGCTTCCGGCATAGACAGGGACACGTCCGCGGGCTTCGTCTGTTACCACCTCCAGGATTCTTTCCTTTTCGGATTCGTTTAAGGCATAACCCTCTCCGTTGGTGCCGAAAGCAAAAATGCCGTGTACGCCTGCCCCGATCAGACGGTTTACCTGATTGCGAAGTTCTTTTTCGTTTACATTTTCCTCTTCATCCATGGGGGTCAGGATGGGAGGGATGATGCCTTTGATTTCAATCATAGGGCTTTCCTTTCTCAGAGGACTTCCAGGTAAAGTGACCTGGCATCCTCAGCAGTTACGGTTCTTTTGTTATTGACCAGCAGACGCTGTACGTTCATGCCGCCTTCCACCAAAGCATCCAGATCCTTTTGCGTAACTCCAAATTCCCGCAGGGAAGAGGGAATTTCCAGATTCCGAATGAGACTTTCCATACGGCCAAGAACCCAGTCCGCTTTTTGGTTGTCAGTTGGCCTCTCAGGCGCCTTCTCTAAAACGCTATCTTTTTCAGCATTGCCGGGTAATTCTATCTTATGCAGCTCGTCATAGACGGCAGAGAACTCTTTGAGGCAGGCTTCCTTGTTAAATCGCATCACCGGAAGCAGCATGATTGCATTGGAGATCCCATGAGCAATGTGATATTTGCCGCCAAGAGGGTAAGAGAGTGCGTGTACCGCGGTGGTTCCGGAAGCAGTGATAGCCACGCCGCCATAAAAGGCAGCCAACAGCATGTTATTTTTGGCCTGGGCAGCATCCGGATTTAAGCAGGCTTCTTCCAGATTGGCAAAAATCAGCTTTAGGGCTTCCATGGCAAATAAATCAGAAAAAGGATTTGCCTTATTGGAGGTATAACACTCAATGGCATGAGCTAGGGCGTCGAGTCCAGTCGCCGCAGCAATCTTTTTCGGAAGTGTGCGTATCATTTCCCCGTCCAAGATCACATAATCTGCCATCATGGCCGGATTTACGATTCCAACTTTGAGCTCCTGCTTTGGCACAGCCACAATGCTATTTGGGGTGGCTTCGGAGCCGGTTCCCGCAGTGGTGGGAATAAGGAGGGTGGGGATTTGCTTTTTCCCGATTAATGGCTCGGAGAGCATGTCCTCAACGCAGTAATCATTGGTGGCAGCAATAGAGGCAAGCTTGGCGATATCCATAACGCTGCCACCGCCAACGGCTACAATCAGGTCGGCACCTGTCTGTTTAAACTGTTCTATGATGGCCTGTGCTTGGAGGTAGGTAGGCTCTGCCGGAAGCTGATCTAAAACACTCACCTTGAGTCCGGCCTGCCGCAAGAGTTCCTCCGGTTTTTGCGTAATCCCTGCACTTCGGATTCCCTGATCCGTAAACAGAGCGGCTCTGTGATATTTTTGTACGATTTGCGGGAGTTTGCCAAGGGACCCTTCCCCGGCATATACTGTCCCTGGTAATTTCAAACTGAAATTCAAGGTATTTCTCCTTTCATGCTTCAATCTTATCTGCGACTACTTTAAGCAGCTCTTCCTTTCCAAAACCGCCGGATTTGGTGATGACCCAGGTCTTTTGATTTTGGATATTCATGGAAGAGAGTACGGTTCCCGGCTCTACCTCACATACGGGTTCAATTTCCTTACATTGTGTCTGATTGATGAAACTCATCAGGGTATCACCGCCGATGACCATCAGTGTCCAATGTCTGTTTTTTTCCAAAAGTCGTTCTAAAACCATGCCAATCCGATCTGCAATCTGTACCCGCGCCTCTTCAAAAGAAATTTGGTGATGCTTCCGGTAGTCCTCGACAGTATGGGGATCTGATATCCCTGTGTCGATCATAACCACGTTGCTCTTATTAAAATACTCCGGAAAGCTATCCAGCCAAAGCTGTCCTTCTCTGGTAGAGAGATAGTCTTTTTCCAATTGCTGCCTGGGGGTCATAGTCACCCTTATGTATCCTAATGATTCACCATATGCAATCTGCCTCTTGCTGATGGGATTCAGGCTCCCGCAGGCCACTAGCAAGGGCTGGCTGAGTTTGGGAAACTGTATCCGATGCTTTTGGATTTCCAGATAGGAGGGAAGCACGGAAGCGAAACCCGCGCATCCTGCCATGATCTTTAGCTGGTTTTTTTGTTTTAGGTGATCTGCAATTTTGCAGATATCTTCCTGAGTCGATGCGTCAAAGACTCCGATAGAGGCATTCTGTGAATCCGTGTGATAATATTCTGTTTTTTCAAAGAGTGTGACAGGAACAGATTCTTCCCGGAATAAATCCATGACGGAGGAAGAAACTACCGGCTCAAAAGGGTCTTTGCCAAATTCGCTTTCGTGGATAGGGACTCCATCTACATAGTGGATTCCTTTGACGGTTACTCGATTCATAGCTGGCAGTGCAGGAATAAAAGGAAGAAAGTGTTCCCTAGAAGCGTCGATTACTGCTTTTAGCTCACAACCAATATTTCCTCTGAGTCCGGAATCAGTTTTTTTGTAGATGTAAGGAATATTTGCTGCCCTGGCTTTTTGAACCAGCCGATATACCTTTTCATAAGCATCCTGTCTCGCTAAATGCCGTGTTTCTGTGTCGATTACCAATACTTCTGTCAGATCGCTTTGCTGTAAATTGCCGTCTATTTCAGAAGATGTGAGTATTCTGGTTGCCGCTCCGTATTTTGCAAATTGGATCCCTGTGTCAAGGGCGCCTGTGAAGTCATCCGCAATGAGCAGTAACTTTACCATATGCTCCTCCTCCTAATTGTTCCAATTTAAAACAATTATTTCCAACGAAAGGTCAATTACTTTTGAACTTTCGGGAATGTATATCTAATATTACTATAAAAACTAGAAATATCAACTGATAAATATACAAATTTTGTATTTTTAGTGTTTTATTTTGAAACAACAGTGTTTATATTTGAAATAGACAGGTAATTGTGATACAATTAGTCACACAAATGGAGAAAAAGACAGCAATTTTACAGGCGAAACGGAGATTTGACAATGAAAAAGGTACATATACTTGGAATTGCGCCATATGAGGGGATCAAGCATTTGATGCAGCAGGCAGCCGCCAAACTGGCAAATGTAGAAATGGATATTTTTATTGGAGATATGGAAGCGGGAGCCGCCATTGCCTCCCGCTATTCGGAGCGAGATCTGGATGTGATTATTTCCAGGGGAGGAACAGCAGAACTGATCCGGTCAGTGACTTCGTTTCCGGTGGTGGATATTCAACTCTCGGTTTATGATATTTTTCGTTCTATCAAACTGGCCGAAAACTATACAAACAAATATGCTCTGGTAGGTTTCCCAGCCATTACCCGCAATGCTCACTTTCTCTGCGATATGCTTCAGTATCATATTGACATTTACACCATTCACAATGAACGGGAAGCGGCAGATATTCTGAAAAAGCTTTTGATGGACGGCTGTCATATGGTGCTGTGCGATATGATCACAAACTCTCTGGCACAACAATATGGGCTGACTTCTATTTTAATCACCTCCGGTACGGAGAGCGTGGAGGCGGCACTGGACTCTGCAATCCAGATAGCACAATCTCACGACAGTTTAAAGTCTGAGCTTTCCTTTGCGCATCTTATTCTGGAAAACCATCCCTGGCCGGTGGTTGTTTTTGAACCGTCAGGCAAGATTGTCTTTTTTACCAAAGCATCTGAACTGCCCCCGCCCGTGATGGAGGCCATGAAAGCGAATATTGCTGCCATTTTGGAACATGCGGAAAAGAAAATTTATATGGAGCATACGGGGCTTGTCTATGTGCTGCAGGGGTACCGCAAGAGCTTTGAGAATGGAACTTTTATTATTTATTACATTAATCACCGCAAGGTGCCGCTGGCACTTACCAAAAACGGCATTCATTATATCACCCGAGAAGAAGCCTATGATGGTTTTTTTAACAGTTTTTATGGGATTACGCATTCGACTGCCAATCTGGGGATGTCAATTGATGAGTATGCTTTGAGCAATGCGCCCCTTGTCATATTGGGGGAATCGGGTACGGGAAAGGAGCCCCTTGCCCGACTGATCTTTACCAAAAGCAGACTTAAGAATAAGCCGATGGCAATCATTGACTGTGCTCGTATCAACGAGCGGGGCTGGACCTTTTTGACAGAGCATAACAGTTCTCCACTTTCCGATACCAATACCACGATTTATATCCATAAGCTGGATGATCTTTCAGAGGCAGCGTTCGATGAACTGATCAGTATCATTTCGGATTTGAATCTGACGGTAAAAAATCGTATGATTTTTACATTCCGATATGATGGGGAGGGAAATATGCCGGCACGATGCAGGAGGGTGCTGGATGCATTTTCCTGTCTGCTTTTGGAAATTGATCCATTGCGCGACCACCTGGAGGACATTCCAAATCTTGCCAGCCTTTACATCAGCAATTTAAACCTGCGGATGGCAAAGGAAATCGTGGGCATTGAACCGGAGGGAATTCGTCAGCTTCAGGCCTATAGCTGGCCCGGAAATTTTGATCAGTTCCAGCGTATTATGAATGAGCTGGTTTCCGTGGCAGATTCTTCCTATATTAAGGCGGAGGCTGTCAGCCGTTTGATTAAAAGAGAGCTTCCTGGTGTCCCGGTGGCCTCTTCTCTGAACCTAAACAGGACTTTGGAGGAGATTAATCTGGATATCTTAAGGCAGGTACTTTCGGAGGTAGGAGGCAATCAGAGCGCTGCTGCCAAGCGGCTGGGGATCAGTCGTACTACCCTTTGGCGTATGCTGCAGAAGTTGGATGGGGGAAAATAGCAAAGCGGGAGGAAAGAATCAGATGGACGGCGTAAAAGCTTTTACAATTATGATGAAGGATATCGAAGTGATGCGGGTGGATTTTGAGCTGCTGACCTACGAAGTGATTCATGAAAAATATCTGCCTTATCCGATCAAGGGGAGGCTAAAAGAGATTCCCCGGCCTGAAAATATAAAAACGGCATATGACATGACACAGTCCCTGGTTGCCTCCCGCAAAAATGAGGAGGCTGTGGTGAGCTGGCTGGCGGGCAGAGTTCTTTTGTTAAGCCGTGCAAACGCCAAGTGGATCTATAATCTGTTTCAGTTTCAGCAGACAGGGACGGATGAACAGCGCATCAGGATAGCCATGGTCTGCCGGGCGGTTTCCGTGCTGGATCCTTATTGGCTTAAATTTGATGACGATAAGGATATTTGCTGGAGCAAGGTCGATGTGAAGCAAAACCCGCTCAATGAGATTGTTGCCCAGGTGGCATTGCACGGAAAGTCGCTGACCCTGCAGGGCTCTCCTGTGACACCGGAACTCACCACAAACGGCGCTTATGCAAAGGCGTGGAGAAGACATGAGGATGGTAATCTTTGGCTGTATAAGCTGGGGGCAAACGGAAATACAGAATCCAGGATAGAGGTGATGTGCTCTGATCTGCTGGATAAAATGAATGTGGAGCATGTCCATTATGAAGCAGGAAAAGATGAAGACAAGTATGTCTGTATGTGCCCTTGTATGACCACAGAGAACAAGGCGATCCTGACAGGAATGGAGTTTCAGTCTTACTGCAATGTGAATGGGATTGACCCGGATGTAGAAATGTTTGAGATAGATAAGGAAAGCATCTATAAAATGTGGATTGTGGACTTTTTGATCAGTAACCGTGACAGGCATGGACAAAACTGGGGCTTTTTTTATGATACCGAGACTATGGAGATTTTGGGATGCCATCCGCTGTTTGATCATAACAATGCATTTGATATTGATTATATGAGAGACATGGACGCACCTTACCAGTTTGGCGGGATGACCATAAAGCAGGCGGCAAAGAAAGCTATGAATGAGGTAGATTTTCATTTCACAGCGCCGATTACCAGAGAGGATTTTATTACGGAGAGACAGTATGTCAGTTTTCGGAAACGGGCGGAGTTTTTGGGCTTGAAATATCCCGGTACTTCGTAGGCGTCATTCCCACAAATTTCTTAATCTGCCGCATAAAGTGAAGCTCATTTTCGTAGCCGCAGAAAAGCGCAAGATTCCGGATGCTCATGTTGCTGTTTGTCAGGTAGTATCGGGCAAGGGAGAGCCGGGCGGATATGATATCCTGACTGCAGGAGCAATGAAAAAAAGCCTTGTACAGATGCTGAAAATAGGACAGGCTGAGATTCAGGGAAGAAGCCAGTTCCGGAATCTGGAGAGAAGCGGCGGGATTGTTGTAAATCTGCGTGCGCAGGGCGGAAAAATCCGCATAATATTTTTGAATGGGCTGGGAGGCGGATTGCCTTTCCAGCTCTTCCTTTAAAGAGTACAAAAATATATGCAGGAAGGAGTCGGCAATCTGTTCTTTATAAACGGAAGCGCTGTGGTAATTTTCCGACAGGAGGCGTACATACTCTGAGAGCCTGTGAAAATCATAGGGATAAGTAATCTGTCCAAGGGGAAGTCCCAGAGATTCCGGAAGTACCTTTTCACCAACATAAGAACAGTCTGGTGCTGCCTGTTGTTCAGGGCCGGGAAGAAAGTGAATCCAGTCATCATTATAGCCGGCCTGATCACAGCCATAGTGAATGTAGGTATGAGGCGGAAAGCAGATCAGGGCATTGGGATGGATTGGCTCTTTCTTTCCATTCAATACCACCCAGGCTTCTTTTTTGATGAGCAGAACCAGATAGTCTGGCAATCCGTTTTTATGCTCAATATCACAGGGACGGGGGTGATGGGAATCGTGGCCGCAACTGTTAACGCACAACATTTCAGTTTTCCTCCTAAACATCCTTATGTTAATGAAAGCAGAATAAGTCAGTTAATTGCATTGTAGGATATTGTAGATGGGACGTCAATTGTTTATGATAAGAAAAAACATCAGATAAACATAAAGGAAAAGGAAAAGAAAATGAACAACAATCAGGTATGGGCAAAGGAAACTCTTCAAAAAGTCAGGGAAAAAATGCAGTGGGTAAGCGAGAAAAACAAAGATAAGATACCCTACACCACAGGGGCGGACGGAAGCTATGATGACCGCTCGGATGAAAAGGCCGGGTGGCCTTCGGATGACGGGCTGAACTGGTGGACAAACGGCTTCTGGGGCGGTATCATGTGGCTTTTGTATCAGGATACCGGGGAAGACAAATATCTGGAAATTGCAAGAAACTCGGAGAGAAAGCTGGAGAAATGCTTCGACACCTACTATGGCCTTCATCACGATGTGGGCTTCATGTATCTGCTCACGGCGGTGGCGGATTACAGGATGACAGGCAGTGAGGATGGCAGGCGTATCGGTATGCATGCGGCAAACCTTCTGGCGGGGAGATTCAATCCGGTAGGAAAGTTTATCCGGGCCTGGAATCAGAATGGGGAAAACGATGTGACAGGCTGGGCGATTATCGACTGTATGATGAACATTTCCCTGCTCTACTGGGCTTCTGAGGAGAGCGGTGATCCCAGGTTCCGCCAGATTGCCATGATGCATGCGGATACCGTCCTTGCAAACTTTATCCGGCCGGACGGTTCCTCCTGTCATATTGTGGAGTTTGACCCGGAAACCGGAAAAATGAGAAAAAGCTACGGCGGCCAGGGCTATGGGGAAGGCTCTTCCTGGACAAGAGGGCAGGGATGGGCCGTGTACGGCTTTGCCAACAGCTACACCCACACAAAGAAAGAGGAATATCTGGAAACGGCAAGAAAGGTGGCGGATTACTGTATTTCCTGCTTGCCGGAAAATGGGATTATTCCGGTGGATTTCAGGCAGCCTGCCGAGCCTGCATGGGAGGATTCCTGCGCAGCATGTGTGATTGCGTCGGGCCTTCTGGAGGTGGCAAAATATGTGCCGGAGCCTGACAAGAAGAAGTATGTGGATGCCGCTGTGAAGATTCTGCGGGCAATTGCAGAGACAAGGGCTGACTGGACAAAGGAATGCGACGCCATCGTACAGAACTGCACCGGAGCATACCACAGCAGGGAGCACCATTTTACCATGGTATACGCGGACTATTATTTTATAGAAGCCCTGTATAAGCTGGCAGGGTCTGACCTGCTGCTTTGGTAGTCTGTGAAAAGAGAACGGGGATAATTAGCAGAGAAAAGCAGCAGAGGAGAGCAGGGCATGCAAACAATGATTCAAAATCCAATTCTTCGCGGCTTTCACCCGGATCCGTCCATCATCCGGGTGGAGGACGATTACTATATCGCAACTTCTACTTTTGAGTGGTGGCCGGGGGTCAGGCTGCACCATTCCAGGGATCTGGTCAACTGGGAGCTGCTTCCCTATCCGCTTGAGAGGATTTCCCAGCTTGACCTGCGGGGAGTGGGGGCTTCCCAGGGAATCTGGGCACCCTGTCTTACCTATGACCGGGGAACCTTTTATCTTCTGTATACGGTAGTTAAGGCATTTTACTGTAATATGTACGACACGGAAAATTATCTGGTGACGGCAAAGGATATTCATGGCCCGTGGTCGGAGCCTGTGGCCCTTAACAATTTTGGGTTTGACCCTTCTCTGTTCCATGATGAGGACGGGCGGAAATATATGGTCAGTATGGTGACGGATCACAGGGTTCCCAAAAAGTACGCCGGACGGCTGGTGCTTCAGGAATACGATCCCCAAAAGAAGGCCATGACAGGCCCGGTGAAGGATATTTATCAGGGGGAAAAAATCTTCCTGGAGGGGCCCCATATTTTCAAACGGCAGGGCTGGTATTATCTGTTCGCGGCGGATACCGGAACCGGGGAAGGCCACGGACAGTCCATTCTCCGCTCCCGGAATATCTGGGGGCCTTATGAAATGTTCCGGGCCGATTACATGGAACGGGAAACGGAGAACGAGGCATACTCCGTCCTCACCAGCAGGCACCATGAGGACATTCTTTTGCAGAAAAGCGGCCACTGTGATCTGGTTGAGACAAAAGAAGGGGAATGGTATATGGTGCATCTGTGCGGACGGGCCAGCACTTACCGCAATTCTGAGGATGCAAAGAGATTTCCGGGGAGCCGCCGTTATATGATCGGGCGGGAAACCGCCGTACAGAAAATCATATGGCGGGAGGATGGATGGCCGATGCTGGAGAGCGGCGGTACAACACCTCAAAATGAGGTGCCTGCGCCCAGGGGGACAGGGGAGGCCTGGAGAGTGGCTGCGCCCCTTGTACGGGATGATTTTGACGGAAAACCCCTTTCCCTGGACTACCAGTCTTTGCGGATTCCCATGGATGAACATTATCTTTCCTTAAGCGCCCGGCCGGGATGGCTTCGGATGTACGGGCGCAGCGGCTTATCCTCCCGTTTTTCCCAGACGTTGATTGCCAGAAGGATGCGGGAGTATCACATGGAAGCCGCGGCGCGGGTGGAGTTTGAGCCGGATATTTTCAAGCAGATGGCAGGGCTGATTTTCCTTTATGATACCGATAATTATCTTTATCTCCATATATCAAGAGATGAGGATGTGGGGAAATGCATTACCCTTCTTAAGGCGGAAAACAAAAAGTACGAGTATCTTACCGATTACATCCCTGTCAGGGAAAATGAGACAATTTATCTGAAAATGAAGACGGAAAATGCCATGACGCAATTTTACTACGGCTATTCGGAGGAGGAACTGCATGAGATCGGGCCGCTGGTAAACGCCAGCTTCTTGTCGGATGAAGCCTGTGACGAGGGATGGTTTACGGGAGCCATGATCGGTATCTGCTGTCAGGATTTGACCGGATTTGGGAAATATGCGGATTTTGACTGGTTTGAGGTGAAGGGTTAGTACGGAGTGCCATCGGGATATTTTGAATAGGAGCGATTGATTAAAAAAATGCACTTTGCTCTATAAAAAGTGCATTTTTTTTGAACATAAAAGCTGATATATTACACTTACAGGAAAACGGAAGGCCGACCGACATCCAAACTTAATATTCAGGAGGGACTAAGATGAAAAAGAAACTTTTGGCAGCTTTGCTGTCAGCTTCCATGATGGCAGCAGTGTTATCCGGCTGCGGGGACAGCGGCAGCGCTTCAACTGAGGGCGGAACAGACGCGGCAGCGAGCGATGAGACTGACAGTGCGCAGGCAGAGGGAACTGACAGCGCAGGTGCCGGTGAGGACGCAGGAGAGCAGCAGACGGATGCACAGGAAAGTGAAAGCAGCGGGGATGCTGCCGGGACAATCGTTACGGAACCCACAGAACTGACTTATATCTTTGCGGATGGAGACGAGGGCGCTAAGGCCTCCATGAACACAATTGTAGATAAGTTTAACGAGACCTATCCCGACATTACGGTTACTATAGAGCCGGGAAACGGCGGAGCTTACAGTGAGTTTATTAAGACCAAGGACAGCGTGGGAGAATTCCCGGATGTGATGGAGATGAGGGACACGGCAATGTATGTGCGTGCCGGAAAGTTAGAGCCCCTGCCGGATGATATTGTTGCCCTTTTCAGAACCACTACGGAGTTTGACGGCAAGGTGTACACGGCTCCTCTGGGAGGGGAAAACACCAACGGCATTATTTACAATAAGACCTATTTTGACGAGAATGGCTGGACAGAGCCTGCTACCTATGACGAATTTATCACACTCTGCCAGAACATTAAGGACAAGGGCGATATGGCTCCCCTTGTGGTAGGCGGTCAGGATATCTGGCATATGGGCTTCTGGTTCCACAAGGCTTACAATGACCAGGTGCTGAGCCAGGACGGGGATTTCATCAAGCACTGCTATGAGGGAAGCAAGGATTTTTCTGACGAGACCTTTAAGGCAGCCTTTGAAGAGCTCCAGACCATTATGCAGTATGCGCAGGAGGGCTGGGTGTCCACACCGGATGCGCAGATCACCACATTCCTTGTAAATGACATGGCAGCCATGATGTACTCGGGAACCCATATGTTCTCCCAGATTGCACAGGCAGATCCGGAATTCGAGATGGGATGGTTTGCGGTTCCGAGCCCGGATGGGAAGACACGCCTTGTGGGCGGCGGCGGAGCAGGCGGACTTGCCATTTCCGCAGAGTCAGCCAAGGATCCCAACAAGAAAGCGGCAGCAGAGGAATTCATTCGTTTCTTCTATGCGCCTGAGAACTATAAGATTTACTGCGAGACCTTAAGCGCGATCCCATCCACAGTGGAAGATCCGGGACTCGATGTTGCTGATGTGCTCCAGGAAGTCATCGATGCCAATGCATCAGCGGATGATCTGGCGCCCATGTGGAACGGACGGGTAGGCGAAAATGAGCTTCCTCCTGATTTCAGAAACTTTACCTACAAGACTTTGATTGAAGTGCTCCAGGGCACGAGGGACATCGATTCCGCCTGTGAGGAGCTGAATAAGACCTGGCAGGTTGCCAGCGAGAGCTTTAATCCTGTGACAGGCGTGGGAATTGAATAGGCTGCAGTACACGCAGACAAAAAATCCCGGGCTGTAAAACAGTTCCGGGATTTTTTCTAAAAAACATTTGTAAACGGAAAGGAGCCCGTTATGAATCAAAACAGTTCATCCGGAAAAAAATTTGATAAAACCGCCTTTGCATTTATCGCTCCGGCCTTTCTCTTTTTTACGCTGTTCATCATCGTACCTACGGTGTCCAGCGTGTATTACAGCTTTACCTCCTGGGACGGCATCAGCCCCAATGTGAAGTTCATCGGCCTGGCAAATTATAAGGAGATATTTACCAGCGCACGGTTTGGCAATGCCCTGAAGAATACGGTAATCCTCACAGTCTTTATCTCGATCTTTGAAAACAGCATTGCCCTTGGGCTTGCGCTGATCGTGGATAATGTCCGCTGGGGAAAGAACTTTTTCAGAAGCGCCTTTTATATTCCGGTGCTGATCAGCGGTATTGTGTCCGGTTTTATCTGGAAGATCATGTATAACTACAATTTCGGTACCTTTAACGCGATCCTTGGCAGTCTCGGGCTGGACGGATGGAAGCAGGACTGGCTGGGAAACAGCGCCCTTACCCTGATTATGATTGGTATTGTGCTGATATGGAAAGGTGCAGGCTATTATATGATCATTTACCTGGCGTCCCTGCAGAGCGTGTCCACAGACCTGATCGAGGCGGCACAGATCGACGGGGCAAGTCCTTTTCAGCGGTTCAAGGCCATCACTCTTCCGCTGATCTCGGGGGCATTTACCATCAACCTCACCCTTTCCCTGATCAATGGCCTGAAAGTGTTCGACCAGATCAATGTAATGACAGATGGAGGCCCCGGCTTTACCTCGGAGACGCTGGTGTACCTGCTCTACAAGGTGGGATTTAACGAAGGAAGGCAGGGATTTGGCACGGCAGTCGGTATCATGCTTTTGTTTATCATTATTATCCTTAACGCAATTCAGCAGAAATTTTTGAGGAGCAGGGAGGTGCAGATGTAATGACAGCAGTAAAAAAGCCCAGATTAAGTAATTATATCCTGTTTGTGGTGACGATTCTCCTTGCCATTTTGTTTATTTACCCGGTGCTGTTTGCCCTTATGTCTGCTTTCAAGAGCAACGGCGATATCCTGAAAAATCCTGTAGGGGTACCAACTTCCCTGTATATACAGAACTTTAAGGATCTGTTTGAACAGTCAGATTTTACCACAGCGATCATCCATTCCCTGTTTCTGACCATCGTGTCGGAGATCCTGATCGTCTGCATAGTGCCCATGGCGGCATATGGGATTGAGCGGAGGAAAAGCCGAACCACCTCCCTGATCTATACCTACTTTCTGGCGGGAATGATGATCCCTTTTCACCTGTATATGTTCCCGCTGTTTCGGGAGATGAAGCAGCTCCATCTCTTCGGCAACATGGCAGGCCCTATTGTGTGTTATATTTCCGGTTCCATTGCCTTTGGAACGCTTCTGTACTGCAGCTTTTTAAAGGGAATTCCCTTAGAGATCGAGGAAGCGGCCATGATCGACGGCTGTACCCCTTTCCAGACTTTCTGGAAAGTGACGTTTCCTTTGCTTGGCCCCTGTACGGGTTCCATGGTAATATTAAATGGACTGGGTATCTGGAACGATTATCTGATGCCTTATCTGGTGCTTCCAAGCGGGGTTGCCAAGACCATTACCGTGGAAATCGCCGGGTTTGTGGGACAGTATACGGCAAGATGGGATATTGTATTTGCAGGAACCATCATCTCCATTGTACCGGCCCTGATCATCTTCTGTATGTTCCAGAAATATTTCGTAAAAGGAATTACCGCAGGAGCTGCCAAGGGATAAGAGGAGGAAGCCGCCTTGAAAAGCTTTAATCTTTATCAGAAATTTGCCCTGACAATTATATTGTTGGGGCTTTTGCCTATGGCAATTTTATCCACCTTCATCGCAAACAAAATGATCCGGGATTATTCACAGGCTCTGCGGGCGCAGTATGAGCAGGCTTCCGGCTATGTGGCCTTCAGTATGGAGTCCATGCTGGATTCCTACAATACCATCTCCAAAATGCCTTATTACTATAATATTGATGATTATGGGGCAAAGGGGAGTTATCTCTCCTTTGACAATTTCCGTCAGATTATTTACGGGGAAGGGTATGAACCGCAAAATCTTGAGGAGGAGAGAGAACAGGATATGGTTCGTTTTTTGCAGTATATCCAGAGCGTGGATTCCCATATCCGTGGAGTTCACGTGATTGCCAGCGTCCATGAGGGGGAAAAACTGTCCTTCCATTACAGCGTTTACAATACCTTTTTCCGGGATCCGGATTTGTTTGAACAGGCAGTGAACTATGACACGCTGGACAAAACCGGAAAGCAGTTGATTCTCATTCCGCCCCACATGACCTCCTATTTTTATGGAAATCCGGATACGGTTTTTACCATCGCCCGGAATTATTTTGATTTGAGAGGGCCTGTTGGAAATACGCCCTATGTGGGTACGCTTTTCATTGACGTGGATTTGAAAAGGATGGAGAGAATCCTGCACAGCGTAGCCTTCACCGGAAACGAAACATTTTATGTGGTGAATGAAGAGAACGATTGTTTTTACAGCAATCAGGAGGATATGATCGGCAAAAATCTGACGGAAGAATTCCAAAGGCAGGAGACTTTAAAAGAACGGTTCATCATCCGCACAGCTCAGAATGAATATGGTCTGTCGGTGGTGGTTTCCATGGATGACAGGACAGCTTTCGGCGCTATCAGAACCATGCAGAAAATGATGTATCTGTTTGTGGCGGTATCTGTGGCGGCGCTTTTGGTGGGGTCTGTGTATTTTTCCAGAAAACTTACCCGTCCCATGCGGGAGATGATGGCACAGATGGCAGAGGTGGAGTCCGGAAATTTTGATATAGAGCTGCCTGTCCGTTCACGGGATGAAATCGGTGTTCTTTCTGAGCGATTCAATCAGATGAGTGCGGCGCTCAAAAACTATATCAACCAGTCCTATGTGGCTCAGATCAAGCAGAATGAGGCGGAGCTCACGGCCCTGAAATCCCAGATTTATCCGCATTTTCTCTATAACACATTAGAGATCATCCGCATGAGCGCCCTGGAGGAAAAGGGAAGAGAGCAGGTACCTGAGATGATAGAAGCCCTCTCGGAGCAGATTCATTATCTGATCGGCCCCATGCAGGACATGGTGCCCCTTGAAAGGGAGATCGGTATTGTACGCAAATATGTATACCTGCTCAATTGCAGAATTGGCGGAAAGCTGCAGCTCACAGTGAAAGCAGCGGGAGCCGGAGTCTTCCAGGTTCCCAAGCTGATCTTACAGCCTATTGTGGAGAATGCCTATGTGCATGGCATTAAACCCAAGGGGAAGGGCTGCATCATGATCGAGACAACAGCTGGCAAAGAAAGCCTTGAGATTACGGTGATGGATAACGGAGTCGGCATGGATGAGGAAGCGATGGAGAAAATCCGGAGGCTTTTTGAGAGCGATGAGCCGGGGATCAAGAATGAATACAACTGGCAGAGTATCGGCCTTAAGAATGTTCATGACCGTGTACGCTATCTGTATGGGGAAAAATATGGGATACGGATCACCAGCACACTGGCAGTGGGAACCATGGTGAGGATATTGCTTCCTTTGCCGGAAAGGAATGAAAACGATGATACGAATGATTTTGGCGGATGACGAGCCCGTAATTACAAGAGGAATCCGAAAGCTTCTGGATTGGGAAGGACTTGGAATTGAGATTACGGGGGAATACGAGGACGGAAAGAAAGCGTTTGAGGCGATTGTCAGGGAAAAACCGGAGATAGCCCTTCTGGATATTTCCATGCCGGGAATGACAGGGGTGGAAATCCTGAAGGAATGCCGCGCTATGGGGAACCGGATATCCATTATCTTCGTCAGCGGTTTTCAGGATTTTGAGTATGCCAAAGCCGCGCTGGAATACGGGGCTACGGCTTATCTGCTTAAACCCGTGATCCGGGAGGAGCTTCTTGGCGCGGTGGAAAAGAGCATCCCTGCTCTGCGCCGGGAGGATGGAATAAGCGCCGGGGCAGCTGTGGAGGATTCCCACACCGCAGGCGGCATTGACTATGGTTTTCTTGTGGAGGAGGAAGATACCTGCTATGTTCCGGTCTTTGCAGATATTATGTACAAAAAAGAGGAAAACCGGCAGATGAAAAAGCTCATCCACTTTTCCATTTTCAGCTTCCTGGAAGAGCACATGAATGAGACAGGCCAGGGGATTGTCTTTCTGAAAAATGAAAGGATTGCAATGGTGTTCAAAAGCCTTTCCCGGGAGGCGGTAAAGGAAATTCTGGAGAATATATGGGAAAAAGCGCTGAGAGAAACAGGGCGCAGGCTTTTCTTTGTGCTTGGCGATGAAATTGGTTCCATGGGTGAGATTCCGGAGATGTTCCGGCGGTGCATAGAGCGCGGCGGTTATGCATTTTTTGCGGACAGACTTCCTCTGCCCGTAATTGGCCTGTATGGGGAAGTGTTTTCGGGAAGGGGAAATTCCGAGCTTTTGGCTCAGACCAGACAAAAGCTTTTTGAAGCTGTGGTGGCGCAAAACGAGCCTCTGGTAAAGGAAATCTGCAGGCAGTACGCCGCTTTGGTCTGTCGGCTTTCGGAGGGAAAGAAGGAGGATGCCTGTTTTTATTTTTGTACGGCAGTCCGTTTCATGGAGGAAAAGTGCGTTGCCATCGATCTGCCGGGACAAAAGCCGGAGATGAAGGAGCTGCTTGAAAAAAACCGGGAATGCATGAGTTTTGGCGAGATGGAGGTTCTTTTCGAACAGGAGGCAGAGCAATATCTGGGTGTAATCAAGGCAGCCGCCGCAAGCCAGGACAAAAAGGACATTTTGAAGGCAAAGGAATACATTGAAAAGCATTACATGGAAAATCTCTCCCTGAATGTGCTGGCGGAGGAAGTCCATATGAATCCTTATTATTTCAGCAGTTTTTTCAAGAAAAACACGGGGGAGAATTTCAAGGATTATGTGAACCGCATCCGGGTCAGACATGCGGTTTCCCTTCTGATTTCCACAGATTTGAAAACCTATGAGATTGCGGAAAGGGTGGGCTTTGGAGAGGTGAGGGTGTTCAATGCCGCTTTCCAGAAGATTTATCAGGAGACGCCGGGGAGTTATCGGAAGAGGGTGAGCAGCGGTGGTGAGAGCCGGTAAAAAATAGGAAGAGCAATTTTACAGGAACGCGATTTGGAGCGAATTGTTAATCGCATTATTGAGTGTGAGAACCAGGAATATGATGAATTCATGGATTATCAGGTAAAATATTTGGAAAGATTTTCTTTTACACAGTCATGGACATCAAAGGCAACGGCTTTGGCCGTACTCTCGCTGATTCCTATGTTTTTCGCCACAGCGGTCAGATCCTTCAGCCCTGGATTTTGCCCTTCACCATTTATGGTAGTCGCATGTTCCCCATTGAGGGAATAGCTGTAGGTTAGATCATAAGCTGGAGATAAAACCCATTTGTCCTCCTCCGCATTGTAAAGGTAAGTAAAATTTTTGGAGTGGTCATCCCTGTTGTGCGCAAACACATTGAAACACATGAGACGGTAGAGACGCTGGACTTCCGCAAAGCTCTTCGTAATTTCAAGAGTGAGCCTCATCAAAATGTTGTAATCCAGATCCTGACGCGGGGATACAAAATGAATATCCGGCTGATAGGTTAGTGCCCCCATTCCCGAATTCCCGACGATAGCCAGTCTGCTCAGACTTCCAACTTTCATGGGATCTAAGTGATAGCTGAGCAGGAGTCTGTCTACCAGCAAGCGTCCGAACCCATCGGGAAGGCTGTCGGCAAAAATGCCAAACAGTCCTTCAAAGGGATCAACTTTTGGAAGAAAAACCCCTTTTTGGAGAGGGAGGGAAAAAGGGCTGATGGAAAAACCGTTTTCCAGCCATTCCCTGTCGTATTCAAATGCAGCAAGGTATTGCTTGTAAACTGCCAGTCTACCCACTTTTCTGTGGTTATAAAACACGTTTAGCTGATTAGTCTTTTTCATTTAAGATTTCCTCAATAGAAAGAGGCGGTACATCCTCAAAAAGGTGTGTGAGTTCATTGTCGATATCAAGCGCTATGGCTATTTTGATCAGGGAAAGAAGCGAGATCTCGCCGCTTCTTTCAAATCTTTTCAGGGAACCCAGACTTACGCCGGAAAGCTCGCTCAGCTTTTGCTGTGATATTTTTCGTTTTTTTCGGATGGCCCGAACTCTTTCGGAAATGAGTTTTTCTATTTCAGGGGGTGTTTTCTGCAAAAAAGGAAATCGTGTAATCATAGATAATATTTTAACCAATTCTATTGAAAATTACAAGTTATAGATAATATTTTAACCCCAATTATTGGGATTTTAACCTGGGATAAATATTGACGAACTCCCCACCCTTGTATATAATTAAGTACAATCCCTTGTATAATGTATACATGGCTCAAGGAGGATAAAAATGGACTGCATCAGGATAAAAGCTTACGCCAAGATCAATCTGGGACTGGACGTGATAAGACGCCGCCCGGATGGGTATCATGAGGTGAAGATGGTCATGCAGACGGTGGATATCTGTGATCTTCTTACCTTTCAAAAAGTGAATCAGCCGGGAATTTTCCTCAAAATAGATCAAAAGGAGCTTCCGGATGGCAGGGACAACCTGATTTACAAGGCGGCAGATGCTATCCTGAAGGAATATATGCCGTCAGAATATGGAAAAACAGATGGCCAGGGCAGCACAGGAGCGGAGAGCACAGGCGTGGAAATCACAGGCGTGAAAATCACGCTGAAGAAACGAATCCCCATTGCGGCGGGTATGGCCGGGGGAAGCAGTGATGCGGCGGCTGTGTTTTACGGATTAAATGAGCTGTTTGGACTGGGAATGTCCCTTGAGGATATGCAGAGAATCGGAGTGAAGCTGGGTGCGGATATCCCTTATTGTCTTATGGGTGGCACGGCGCTGGCAGAGGGGATTGGGGAAAAACTCACGGCACTTTGTGCGCCGCCGGAGAGTCATCTGGTGGTTGCTAAGCCGGATATCAATGTCTCAACCAAATTTGTATACGAAAATCTTCATGCGGACAGATTAAAGGAACATCCAGATATTGACGGGATGGTAAAAGCTATCCGGGAAGGGAGCCTCGCAGGGCTCACGGCCCGGATGGGAAATGTTCTGGAGACGGTTACCGTCAGGGAATATCCGGTGATCGATCAGATTAAAAAGACAATGCTTGAGGGAGGAGCCGAAAACGCGCTGATGAGCGGAAGCGGGCCTTCCGTATTTGGCGTGTTTACAGATAGAGAAGCGGCGGCAGGCGCTGCGGAGGAGATTAAAAGGGCAAGGCTTGCAGAGCAGGTTTTTGTGACGGGATTTTATAATCCAGGAGGAGATAGCCGGGAATAATCGAATAGCAAAACGAGGGAAGGAGGAGACAGCGTAAGATGGATGGACAGCTACAGGTAGAGATGGATGAATTCTTACCACTTCGGGATGTGGTATTCAACACACTGCGTAAGGCCATCCTTACCGGACAGCTAAAGCCAGGAGAACGTTTGATGGAGGTGCATCTTGCCAGCAGGCTGGGAGTGAGCAGGACGCCGATTCGGGAGGCAATCCGCAAGCTGGAGCTGGAAGGGCTTGTCATCATGATTCCCAGACGGGGAGCCGAGGTGGCAAGGATCACGGAAAAAAGTCTCAAGGATGTGCTGGAGGTAAGACGGGCACTGGACGCGCTCAGCGTGGAGCTTGCCTGCGACAGAATTACACAGGAGGATATAAGTAGGCTTTTGGAGGCCTGCAGAGCGTTTGAACGGGCAGTCCGGGAGGGGGACGCTTCGGTGATCGCAAGTGAAGATGTGGCTCTTCACGATATCATTGTGGAGGCTACGGGCAACGTACGCCTGCAGCAGCTGGTCAATAATCTTTCGGAACAGATGTACCGTTTCCGTTTTGTGTATATTAAGGAAGAAAGTCAGCACGACAATCTGATCGCCGAGCACAGAGAAATCTACGAAAGCATTGTCAGCCGGGACAAGGAGCGTGCGGCAGCGGCGGCACGGCTCCACATTGACAATCAGGAGAGATCGATCATCCGGCAGATCCGGCTGGAAAATGAAGAGAGCGCGCGCAGGCGTTAATCTCCGGCTGAACCTGAATTTTTACGTATAAGCGGTGTTAAAACGGAAATACTCTTATCAGAAATCAGTAAAGGATGGGAGTATGATGAGAAGAATATGTGAAGCAGCGCTTTTGTTTGTGGGAACTCTGGGATGGTGGGGCTTTGTCTACCCCGAACTTTGCCCGGTGGAGGAAGTGTACGAGGAGGAAGCTTATGAAGAGGAGTCCCATGAGGAGGAAAGCCACAGGCAAAAGGCAGGTGAGGGGAGAGATGCCAAAGCGGTTTTTGAGGACAGGGAAAGCCCCTGGAATTTTCAGGAATCCGGATGGCAGCTTGGAGAAATCCGTATAAAAAGCCGGCTTGCGGAATATGTATGTCAAATAAGAGAAAATGCGGCAGAGGAAAAGAGATTGGATGATGAAGGATAGAACTGCGCCGGTGGGCGTTTTTGACTCCGGCATAGGAGGGCTTACGGTGGCAAGAGAGATCATGCGCCAATTGCCCAATGAGAAGATTATCTATTTTGGGGACACCGCCAGGGTGCCTTATGGAAGTAAGTCAAAAGATACAGTGACCAAATATTCCCGCCAGATTGTGCGTTTTTTGCGGACACAGCAGGTGAAGGCCATCGTCGTGGCTTGCAACACGGCCAGTGCCTATGCGCTGGATGAAATCGAAAAGGAAACTGATATTCCCATGGTCGACGTGGTTAAGCCGGGGGCAAAGACGGCGGTGGAGACCACCCGCAACGGGCAGATTGGTGTGATCGGGACGGAAGGGACGATTGGAAGCGGAATTTATTCCAGATACATACAGGACATGAAGCCGGATATAAGGGTTATAGGAAAGGCGTGCCCTCTTTTTGTTCCGCTTGTGGAAGAGGGGCTCTGGCAGGATCCGGTGACCGACGAGATTGCCAGACGGTATTTGGGAGAGCTGATTGATATTGGTATCGACACCCTGATTTTAGGCTGTACTCATTATCCCTTAATCCGCTCTACGGTGGGGAAGATCATGGGGGAGAAGGTAGCGCTTGTAAACCCGGCCTATGAGACAGCGAGGGCATTAAAGAGGCTGCTTGAAGCGGAGGATATTCAGAATAAAGAAGAGCCAGGCCTTGGAGAGGACAGGTATCGGTTTTATGTCAGTGATGCGGCGGAGAAGTTTAAACGTTTTGCAAACTCTATCATAAAATACGGAATTTTGTCCGCCAAAACCATCAATATAGAGGAATATTAGTTGCTTTTCACACCCGGCCACGTAGTTACTGTGTGGCCGCAGCAGGGAGGTTAAAGGGATTTATGACAAAAGAGGTGCTTTTGTCCCTGAAGGGACTTCAGATGGAGCAAAGTGAGAGCGCTGGGGAGATAGAGACCATAACTCCGGCAAATTATTACCAAAAAAACGGCAGCCATTACATAGTTTATGATGAAATGACAGAAGGATATACGGACACTACCAGAAATATCATCCGTTTCCAGGACTCTTATGTGGAGGTATTCAAAAAAGGACTGATCAATGTGCGGATGATTTTTGAGGAGAATAAGAAGAATATCACCAGCTATCTGACACCTTATGGAAATATCCTGATTGGAGTTGACACAGAATCCATTTTGGTGGAGGAAAAGGAAAATCAGATTCGGGTGCAGGTGGCGTATACACTGGAAGCCAATTACCAATATCTGGCGGACTGTAAAATTGAGATGGAGCTCCATCCAAGAGAAGAGGGAATCCGACTGGCATAAAAAAAGCTGGCTTAGCCAGCTTTTTTTATGCCAGCTTTTTATTTGATAGGTTTTGCTCCGGCCTTTTCCTGTGCCTTCTCAAGGGCACGCTTGAAAAAGCCTTTTTTCTTGGCGGGAACCGGAACGGATTTTCCGTGAAGTCCCTTCACATCTGTTATATAGATGCCGCTCACCACTGCTTTTACTTCTTTTTTGACAGGTACAGAATCAAAAATCCGCTCTTCACAGACTAAGGACATGATCTGCGGGCCAACCTTCGCCTTGACGATAGGCATCTTGGAGGAACGCAGCAGTTTGGGAGTCTGATCGATGACCATCTGGGGAAGACCGGAATCCTTGATCTTCATTCGCTTTTTATCTATGACCAGCATGGAAATAGTCTGCTTCATGGCATTGATCTGTTCCTGCTGCTGAGCCTGCTTCCTCTGAGCCTTTTTCCCTAGAAAATACAGCGCAACTAAAGCGATGATCAAAACTGCAAGAATAACCAGTAAAACAATAGATACCGTCTTCATGGGAGCCCTCCTTGGTACCGGTGTGGAATTTGTAAATAATCCGGCAACGATAAAACATATTTTAGCATTTCCGGAAGAAATAGGCAAGGGTAAAGTTTGGCCTGGCATAAATCATGAATATTTTATAAAAAGTGGGACAAGGACTTTCGCCAAAAGCGTTTTTGTGATATAAAAAGAGAGGTGTCTTTTATCAAAGGGAAAAAAGAGAGGAAAAATCCGATATGAAATATATCAATAAAAAGAAAATACCGGCAGTGCTTACGGCCGTGGCTATAACAGGACTTTTAGCAGCATGTGGTAAGTCCCCGGAGGAGATGCGCTATCTTTCCGATATTAAAGCGAAGGATTATGTGATTCTGGGGAATTACGAGGAGCTAGAAGTGGAGGTCGAAGAACCCGAGGTGACAGATGAATACCTAGATGCCTATATCACATACGTTATGATGAGCAGCGCTGCTTATGAGCCGGTGACGGGGCGCAGTGTGCAGACAGGCGATGTGGTGAACATTGATTTTGAAGGAAAAATGAATGGAGCTGCTTTTGATGGGGGCAGCGCCGAAGGATATGAACTCACCATTGGCTCAGGTCAGTTTATTGCAGGCTTTGAGGATGGGGTGATCGGGATGGAGATTGGGGAGACGAAGGATTTGAATTTGAATTTCCCAGATCCATATAAACCGAATCCAGATTTGGCCGGGGAACCTGTGGTTTTTACTGTGACGGTGAATAGTATCAGTGAGGCTAAAACGCCAGAGCTCACGGATGAATATGTAGCAGGGCTTAATCTTGAAGGCTGTAAGACGGTGGAGGACTACAGAAACTATCTCTACGAAGGACTTTTGGAGCAGGCAAAGCTCGGCTATGAAGAGGATAAGATAGATGCGGCGCTCAGAGCCATGGAGGAGAGTAGTGTTTTTGAGGAGCCTCCAGTAGGAATCGTGAACCGGTTAAATGAAATGCTGGTGAGCAATACTCAAACCTATGCTGAACTCAGCAATCTGGAAATCGGAGATTATGTCTCCCGTGCTTACGGTGGGAGCGCTCAGGATTACGAGGAGACGCTGAAAGAACAGGCCAGGAATTTGGCCAGGAACTATATTATGATTTCTGCCATTGCAGATAAAGAAAAGATCAAAGTGACAGACGAAGAACTTGCAGAGAGTCTTGATGGGAGAAGCGATGTGGACGAGGAAGCCTACCGGGAATATTTGCTGCTGCGGAAGGTAGGTGAGTTCCTTGCGGATAATGCTGCTGTGAAGAGTCCAGATTCCGAATAAGATAACAGAAGGCATGGGGATTTTGGGGAAGGTCGTGTAACAAGTGCGTAAGAAGAAAATATGGGTCAGTTATCTGGCAATATTGTTGTCTCTTTTGATGGTAGTATGGACAGCGCAGCCGGTATTGGCCAGTTCTGTCTCTGATTTGGAAAAGGAAAAGCAGGAATTAGAGCAGCAGAAGAAGGATGCAGATGCCAAAAGACAACAGGAGCAGCAGAACTACAATAAAGCTGCCGGGAAGGCAAGCTCCATTGAGGCCAACGCGAATGAGGTGGCGGAGGAGATTGACGAGATTGATGCTGCGCTGGTGGAAACCATCGCCAGTGTGGAGATGATAGAAGAAGAAATCGGTGAGAAAGAGGAGCAGATAGAAGAGACCACCAGAGAATGTGAGGAGGCAATGGCTGTAGAGCAGGAGCAGTATGAGGCCATGAAGCTTCGGATCAAGTTCATGTATGAAAAAGGGGATTCTACCTATCTGGAAATTCTTTTAAGTGGCAAGAGCTTTAGCGATATTATCAACAAAGTAGAATATGTGGAGAGGCTCTATGAGTACGACCGCAATATGCTGGAAAAATATCAGGAGGCTCGAAAGGCCGTGGAAGACTTGAAAGCAAAGCTGGAGGAGGAAAGAGCCGAGCTTGAAGCCCAGCAGCATGAGCTTGAGGAGGAGAAGGAAAGCCTGGAGATTATTCTGGAGGAAAAGCAGGCACAATATGATAATTATGAGGTACTGCTTGCCCAGGCGAGACAGGAGGCAGCAGTATATAAGGCTAATATCAAGAAACAAAATGAGGCCATCAGAAAGTTAGAATCAGAGGCTGCAAACAAACAGTCTCAGATTGACGAGGCAAAACGACTGGAGGAAGAGGCAAGAAAGGCACAAGAGCTAGCGCTGCAGAGACAGGCGGAGATGGAAGCGGCACAGAGAAATGCTTCGGAAAACAGTTCAGAAACTTCCGGCGTTAGTAATTCGGGAAATGGAGGGAGTTCTGAGAAATCCTCATCTCAGAAAGAGGATTCGTCAGCAAGCTCATCTTCATCCTCATCAGGATATGCGTCCGCATCCAGCTATTCCGGTTCCGGAGGAAAGGGACAGCAGATTGCAAACTATGCCTGTCAGTTTATCGGGAATCCCTATGTGCCGGGGGGAACCAGCTTGACAGAGGGGGCGGATTGTTCCGGTTTTGTGTGGAGAGTGTATCAGGATTTTGGATACAGCGTACCTAGAACTTCCTACTCCTTAAGGAATACGGGTACAGGGGTTTCTTATTCTGAGGCGCAGCCCGGAGATGTGATTTGTTATGCAGGACATGTGGGGATTTATATTGGCAACGGGCAGATCGTCCATGCCAGCACTCAGCGTTCAGGGATCAAGATTACAGCGGCCACTTATAAGGAGATCTTATCGGTGAGAAGGATTGTGTGATAGGCATATAGCAAACGACAAAAATATTTGCCGTGCGATGGTGCAAAGCGATATCTTTGTACCCGCATATTGGGACTTTGAAAGGAGCATGATTATATGTCAGACTTTGATGAAAAGGGAAAAGGTGACCAGGAAAATACGGATCTGACTTCGAAGGAAGAAGAAAAAAAGGAAAATGGGGAGAGCAAAAAGGAAAGTGACTATGAGGATGTCTGCTTTATGTGTCGTCGTCCGGAAAGCAAGGCGGGGAAGATGTTTAAGCTCCCTAACAATATTACCGTGTGTAACGACTGTATGCATAAAACTATGGATACAGTAAGCCAGTTTGACTATCAGGGAATGTTAAACAACCCGGCATTGATGGAGGATATCAACAAGAATTTAAACGGAAAGGGTTTTCCCAATATCCGTTTTGTGAATATTACGGATCTGCAGGGGGAGGGAGGAATTCCTTACAAGCAGAGAATGAAAAAGAAAAAGCCCAAAAAGGAGGAGGAACCGGTTCTTGACATTAAGAATATCCCTCCACCTCACAAGATTAAGGCACAGTTGGATGATTATGTGATCGGGCAGGAGCATGCAAAGAAGGTCATTTCCGTCGCGGTGTACAATCATTATAAGCGGGTGGCCACCGGCACCATGGATGATATTGAGATCGAGAAATCCAATATGCTGATGATAGGGCCTACCGGATGCGGGAAGACCTATCTGGTGAAGACCCTTGCAAGACTTCTGGATGTGCCTCTTGCCATTGCGGATGCCACATCCCTGACAGAGGCTGGTTATATTGGCGATGATATTGAGAGCGTGATTTCCAAGCTCCTTACAGCAGCCGACAATGATACAGAAAAGGCGGAGCGTGGAATTGTATTTATCGACGAGATCGATAAGATTGCCAAAAAGAAGAATACCACCAGTCGGGACGTGAGCGGAGAAAGCGTGCAGCAGGGCATGTTGCGACTTTTAGAGGGAGCAGATGTGGAGGTACCGGTGGGCGCTAACAGCAAAAATGCCATGGTTCCTCTTGCCACTATCAACACGAGGAATATTCTTTTTATCTGTGGCGGTGCTTTTCCGGATCTGGAGGAGATCATCAAGCAGAGGCTAAAGAAGCAGACTTCTATTGGCTTTAATGCAGAGCTTAAAGATAAATTTGACAAAGAAAAAAATATACTTAGCCAGGTGACAGTGGAGGATCTCAGGAAGTTTGGCATGATACCGGAGTTTATTGGGCGTCTTCCCATTATCTACACGCTAGCAGCATTGGATAAGCCTATGATGGTGAAAATTCTAAAAGAGCCTAAAAATGCCATTCTAAAGCAATATCAGAAACTTTTGGAATTAGACGAGGTGAAACTGGAATTTGACGATGGTGCGCTTGAGGCTATTGCGGAGAAAGCGATGGAGAAGGACACTGGGGCAAGAGCCCTTCGTGCCATCATCGAGGAATTTATGTTGGATATTATGTATGAAATTCCCAAGGATGACAACATCGGCCGTGTGATCATTACCAGAGAGTATATTGAAGGGACGGGGGGCCCTGTCATTGATATTCGCAGTGTCAGCGGAGAAAACCCGGATTATTTAAGGACAATTGAAGCAAAAAATTGAAGCAGCGTTTTTGGGATGGCGGCGGTTTGGGAGAGGAAACCGCCGCCCTTGCCGTCAGAAGAACTCCTGGAAAAATCTGTCATATAGTGATAGTAATGGATAAGAAAAAGAATGTGCAGGGAATATGACAGATCGGGAAAGAGCAGTTTCAAATGATTTCTATGATATTATTACGGATATTGTATTGCCCGGGGGAATGAATATCAACCCGGCCAATGCGGCAATTCAGCCGGTAGGAGGAGATATCAGGATCATTTATTTAAACCGGGCGGAGGTCGGCCCTATGAGTATCAGTGAGTTTACCTATCCCTCCATACCGGCTCTTTATGGGTTGCAGGACAGTTTTGACCCTACTGCCCTGATCAGCAGTGGAATCACCAGGGTACAGGGAGGAGCCCTGAATCTGACCGGGCGCGGCGTGGTGATAGGCTTTTTGGATACAGGGATACGTTATGAGAACGAGGTTTTCCGAAAAGAGGATGGGAGTACCCGGATTCTTGGAATCTGGGATCAAACCATACAGACCGGGGAGCCTCCCGCAGGAATTTTATATGGCACAGAATACCGGAGGGAGCTCATTGATCTGGCGCTCCAAAGCGAAAACCCGTTGGAAATTGTTCCCAGCGTTGATACAAATGGGCATGGCACTACCCTTGCCAGCGTGGCGGCGGGAAGCTCCTTAGGAGGTGGACGGCGCTTTTTGGGGGCGGCTCCGGAGGCGGATATTGTGATGGTGAAACTCCGCCAGGCAAAGCCCTATCTGAAGGACTACTATCTGGTTTCCCAGGATACCGTCGCTTATGCGGAAAGCGATATCCTGGTGGCCCTGCGTTATCTGGAAAGCTATGCGATTGCGTTGACGCGTCCCCTTGTCATCTGTTTTGCCCTTGGGACGAATATGGGAGGGCACGGGGGACAGTCTGTGCTTGCAAATTACTTAAACCAGATTGCCACAAGGCGAAGCCGGGCCGTGATCGTTTGCGGCGGAAATGAGGGGAACGCCGCACATCATTATGTGGGGACCTCCATTGAGGGGCTGGCAGAAACCATTGACAATGTGGAAATCAGGGTGGGGGGAGAACAGTCCGGTTTTATAGCGGAGCTTTGGGGAAGCGTGCCCTCCAAACATGCCATTTCGATACGTACGCCGGGGGGCGAGGTCACGCCCAGAGTGGATTTCAGGGAGCAGAGCAGCAGAACATTTAATTTTATCTATGAGCGGTCCCGTGTGCAGGTGGATCATGTGCTGGTAGAGCAGGGCTCCGGGGAGGAGCTGATCTTCTTCCGGTTCATTAATCCTACCCCCGGAGTCTGGACGATTCAGGTGACGATTACCGGAGGGAGCGTGGAGAACTGCTTCCACATCTGGCTCCCGATGAAAGAGTTTCTGCAGGGAGAAACTTACTTTTTGCGACCCTCGCCCTACACCACCCTCACCGAGCCTGCCAATACGCGGGAGGTGATCACAACCACCACTTATAATGATAAAAACGGAAGTTTTTGGGTAGATTCGGGCAGGGGATTTTCACGGACCGGGCGCCATAAACCCGACATCTGTGCACCGGGGGTCGATATAGACACAATCCTCGGTCCACGAACAGGCTCCAGTCTGGCGGTTGCCTTAACGTCAGGCGCTTCCGCTCTTTTTCTGGAGTGGGCGGTAGTCAGGAGAAACCAACCCCGGGTGGAGAGCAGGGAACTGAAAAATTACCTGATCCGGGGGGCGGAACGTGTGCCGGGAAACAGTTATCCCAGCCGGGAGTGGGGGGCGTATGGTAATATAGTGTCAAGTTAGCAAGGAGCCAGTAAAATCAAGGGCTTCCGCTGATTTAGTCCTATGAAATAGCTGCTGCGAAAACAGCAGAAATGGATAAGGACGGGCCTGTTTTTATTCCGAAAACCGAAAATCAAGCAACTTGACACTAATATACCATCAAGCCGTTTGGTGTTGTAAAACGTGTGCCAAAAAGGGGTGATAACTGAATATTTTTAAGTTTAGGTAGGACTAAATTAGCTTTTCATGCGGACAAATATCGTGTCTGCGCGGCTGATTTAGTCCTATTTTTATTGAACCATATTAACAGGAGGTACGAATGAAATCAAGAGAAATGACGGTTTACAGGGCAAGGGGAAACGGTAAAGACCTCACGGTTCCAATGATTATGATGCAGGGAAAGTGGCTGCGTGATATGGGGTTTGCCGTTGGCGACAGGGTATCCGTAACCTTGCAGGATGGAAAACTTGTGGTAGAGAGGACAGGCCGGGTATGGTCTGACCCAAAAGGGATTACGGCTGTGAAAGAGGAAGCCGGGATATGCGATGGAAAGGCGGTATAAATATGGCAGATTTAAACATGGTATTAAAGGAAAGCCAAAAGCTGAATGGAAGCATCAGGAGCCTGCTGAGGCTGTCTACATATGACGATTACGATGATCTGAGCGGGCTGCATATTGACTATGAGGACGGGCAGCAGCTTTTTCTTCAGACCGAACTTAGGGAGATCATGGAGAAACTTTCGGACGTGACGGGCAGGATTGCATATCTTTCCCGCCCGGTAAAAGAAACAAGCCGCCTGCATAAGAACCGGAGCGGAAGGTATGAGACAAAAGGCGGCCATTATTATACCAGTGGGAGCGGCATTGAGGCACTGATAAAAGACGATTATCAGGAAGTGCCTTATTGGGTATGGACAAGCGTGGAGCATGACGGAAAGGACTACTATCTGGTAGGCCATAAAAATATACGGCTGGACGGTCTGACTGTCCGGGTGAGAGAGGCGGTGTGAGTATGGGTGCAACAATCTACTGTTTATGTAACCAAAAAGGGGGCTGTGCAAAAACAGTCAGTTCCATCAGCATCGGGATCGGCCTTGCCCGTGAGGGCAGACGCGTCCTTCTGGTGGACGTGGATTCGCAGGGTTCCATGACCGCCAGCCTGGGATACCAGCAGCCCGACCAGATGGAAACCACGCTTTCGGCTATCCTGGGCGGGATAATCACGGACAAGCCGCTTCCGCCCGGAAGCGGGATTCTCCACCATGCGGAGGGTGTTGACCTGCTCCCGGCAAACATTGAACTGGCCGGCATGGAGGTTACCTTGGTCAACACCATGAGCCGGGAGACAATCCTGCGGCAGTACCTGAATACGGTGCGTGAGGAATATGATGCGATCATTCTGGATTGTATGCCTTCGCTTGGTATGCTGACCATCAATGCGCTTGCGGCGGCGGATCAGGTCATTATCCCGGTGCAGGCACAGTATCTTTCCATAAAAGGGCTGGAGCAGCTTATCCGCACGATTGCGAAAGTCAGGCGGCAGATCAACCCGCGCCTTTCCATAGCAGGGATAGTGGTCACAATGGCGGATATGCGTACCAACTACGCAAGGGATATTGTGGAGCTTCTGCACATGAACTATGATGGGAAACTGCGGATATTTGACAGCATTATCCCCCTCTCCGTGCGGGCGGCGGAAACCAGTGCGGAGGGCAAGAGCATCTATCTCCATGACCCCGCCGGTAAAGTGTCAGCCGCTTATGCCGCACTGACGAAAGAGGTGATGATGGGATGAAAAGCAGCGCAAAAAATATCCAGGTGACTAAATTTGATGACCTGTTCTCCGCTGGGAATCCAGCGGAGGCAGGAGGGAGCGGGAACGTGCAGGAAATTCCGCTTACAGAACTGTTTCCCTTTAAAGACCACCCATTTAAGGTGCTGGATGATGAAACCATGCAGGACACGGTGGAAAGCATCAGGATACATGGCGTCCTTGTCCCCGGCATTGCAAGGCCCCGTGCGGAGGGCGGCTATGAACTGATTGCCGGGCACAGGCGCAGACATGCTTCGGAACTGGCCGGGAAAACTACGATGCCGGTGATCGTGCGGGAACTGGACGATGATGAAGCGGTACTGTTCATGGTGGACAGCAACATCCAGCGGGAAAACCTGTTCCCCAGCGAAAAGGCATGGGCGTATAAGATGAAACTGGACGCATTGAAGCATCAGGGCGTGAAGGACACTTCTCGACAACTTGGCGAGAAGTACAGCGTGGATGCGCTGAGTGAAAATTCCAATGACAGCGCCCGCAACATCCACCGGTTTATCCGTCTGACAGAACTTCTCCCGGAACTGCTCCAGATGGTGGACGATAAAAAGCTGTCCTTTAACCCTGCCGTGGAACTGTCCTATCTGACGCGGGAGCAGCAGGGGGAACTTATGGAGATTATGGGGGAATTACAGGCTGTGCCCTCACTGGAGCAGGCGAAACGCCTGAAAAAGTACAGCCAGGAGGGGAAACTGGACAGGAATGTGATGGATGCCATCCTGACGGAAGAGAGGCCCGCACCTGTGCAGGTGACGCTTAAAAATGACAGGCTGAAGCAGTATTTCCCCCAGACCTATACCACGAAGCAGATGGAGGAAGTTATTTTCTCCCTCCTGGAAACGTGGAAGACACAAAACACATAAAACGCATTAAGCCGTCCGGCGACTGACTGACAGCCACCGGGCGGCTTTTTTGCGTTTACCAGACAGATCATGCCCCGGCGACTATTACCATGCCGGGGCTTTTTTTATTGTCAAAATTGCAGGAAAAGGAGGCAGCAGCGATGCCGTTACAACTGGATTATTACTATGGGAACGAAGCGGAACAGTACAGCTTTTACCGCATCCCGAAAATATTGTTTACAGACCCGCTCTTTAAGGGGGTATCGGTAGAGGCAAAGGTGCTTTATGGGCTTTTGCTTGACCGCATGGGGCTTTCGGTAAAGAACAACTGGCTTGACGGGGAGGGGCGTGTGTATATCATCTTCACGATTGCCGATGTGATGGAGACGCTTGGATGCGCGGAGCAGAAGGCAAACAAGCTCCTGAATGAACTGGACTGCACAAAAGGCGTTGGGTTGATCGAGCGCGTCCGGCGCGGCCTGGGGAAACCCAATGTCATATATGTTAAGAACTTTATTTGCAGGGCAAAACCGGGGCAGCCGGAATCACAAATCAAGAATTGTGAAAATCACAAATCAGGGGATGTGAAAATCACAATTCAAGAAATGCGGAAATCACAAACTAATAATACTGACTTAAATAATACTGATTTTAGTGATACTGATCCATCCATCTATCCGGCAAAGGCCGGGGCTTTTCCTGTGGATAACGCTTCTCCTGTGGGGGATGGGATAGATCAGATGGAGGCTTACCGTGAACTGATAAAAGAGAACATTGATTATGATTATCTTTTGCATGACCATCCATATGACAGGGAGCGTCTGGACGGCTTTGTGGAACTGATGGCGGAAACCTGTTGCAGCAGCCGGAAAAGCATACGCATCAACCAGGGGGATATGAGTACGGAGGTGGTAAAGAGCCGTTTTTTGAAGCTGGACAGCGGGCATATCCAGTATGTCATGGACTGTCTTGACAGGAACACAACACTGATAGGCAATATCCGGGCTTATACCCTGTCGGCGCTGTTCAATGCGCCTGTGACCATCAGCCAGTATTATGCAAGCCTTGTGAGCCACGATATGGCCGCAGGTTTTGGAAGCGGTTAAGCCTTTGGGTATTTTTCTTTCCGCTGGTTATTTTTTCATAGCTGTGAAGCCCTTTACGGGCTGCACATAGACAAAAAATTTTAAAGGAGGACAACGAAACATGAAGCAAAAAATGGACATTCTGATCGTGGAGCCGGGGAAGGCCCCGCGTCCTGCCGCACTGCCGGACAACACGCTGGAAGCTGTGGAAGCAGTATTAGGGGGCGCGGCACAGGTGGGGTGTTTCCTGCCGCAGAGGGTGTTGCTGATCAGCCGGGAGGATACGGGCGGGCTTGCCCCCAACCGCTGTATGCCGGGAGGGAAAGGGTTTGTAAACGGCACTTTCCTTTTGTGCGGCATACCGGAGGAAGGATGCCTTTTCGATTCCCTTACCCCCGGACAGCAGAAAGAGTTTCAGGAACTTTTTGCAAGGCCGGGGGAGTTTATGATGGTCGGCAGTGAGGCTTACGCTGATCCGGATGATGTGGCGGACAAGGTTTACAGCCTGTGGGACACCCTGAAAAACGGGGAGACCGTGGTGCTGACAAAATGGGGCGGCCAGGATCGTGGCGTGGCTGTGTGACAGGGTAAAAGGGCACGGGAAATTGCGGAAGCAGCCTGTGCCGGAAAAGGAGAGTGTATAGAATGGGCCGGTGTCGGAGAGGATGCCGGCTTTTGTTTATCCGGGAAAGGAGAGGACTATGGCACGAAAAAAGAAACTGAGTAAATTCCTGCCCCGCCTGCTTGCGGCGGCGGTGGCAGCGGCAACGCTCATCGGCTCCGGCAGTATCGGGGGAATGGCCGTCTATGCAGCGGAGATGGGTACGGAAGGGACAGAGGATATACCGGCCGCTGATGTGGCGGAAACTGAGGAAACAGAAACGGAGCCGGAGGTGTGGGATGATGCCGGTTCCGGCACTGGCTCCGGGCAGGAAGAAACGCCGGAAGGCGGTACAGAAGGGGAAACAGGGACAGAACCGGAAACGCCCGCTGTTGTGGTCTGGTATGAGGACGGGGCAGAGGTGGATTCCCTGAAATCCCCCGTAGAGATGTTTGTGGAATACGGGAGCATAGGTATGTCTATCGATCCGGAAGTATTCGGCATACAGGCTGCGGCTGACGGGGACGAGGTGGATGTTCTTGTGGAGGATGTCAGCCGGGTGAGCGGGGAACCGGAAGAAATCAGGCTGGTCGAGGATGGCCGGCAGGGAGTATGTATTGCTTATGGTTCCTTAAAAGACCGCATCACCTATGAAGTGACCTACCGTGCGGAAGGGACGGATTCCACCATGAAGAAGCAGTTTTATGTGACGCTCCTGCAGGAGGAGATCGAAGTTTATTACCCTGATACTTCCCCTTCTGTCCCCAGGACGCTGGAAATCTCAAAGATTGACCTGGGGCAGTTTACAGAGGGCAACGGCCTGAAGATCAGGCGGCAGAATACCACGTCAAGTTACAGTGTATCAGGGGCTTCCTGGGGGAAAGCCTCTTATGGCGGCGCGGACACAGGGGCAAGCACCGCCCGTTTCACGAACCTGAGAAATTCAAGCGTGGTTCAGATCACCTATGCGGATATCGGCACATACAACGATAAGGCAGTGGGAGCGAGGGTGACGTTTACAGAACTCGGCTCCCTTTCGGCGCTTTACTACTGTGAAACCAGTTTTTATAACGGGTGGTGGTTCATAGGCAATGAGAGCGCATCGAGGGCGCAGGTCAAAGTAGATTATTTCTATGTGGATACACAGGAGACGATACGCTTTGACGGAAACTCTTTTATGACGTTCAACAGCCTGAATACCGGCGAATACGCTTCGCCTTTGAGCGGGACTACCACCGGGTACACGGCAAGTTCCACCAATGTAGCCGTTACAAAGGTCAGCGGTGTGCCGTCTTTTCGGGGCAGCAACAATAACTTCACTGATTACCTGGGCGGCTCCACTTTTTATAAAAACAGTGTTTCCATACCGCTGTATGCGACAGGCAACACTTTTTATCTTGGATGCAACACCCATACGGGGTACTGGATTTCTCCGAGTTCCGCATCCATAGCAATCCCCAGGCCGGAGAATCCCTGTAAAACAGAAAACGGGGTGACATTTCTGGAGGAAACAGAGGAAGGACAGCAGATCACCTACCGTATCAGCCAGAAGGTGCATACGCTGGGCGTGGAGACGGTCAGCAGATATTCGGCGCTGCGGTTTGTTGATAAACTTCCGGCAGAGGTCGATTATGTGTCCGCATGGCTGGAGGATGCAGCGGGGAACAGGCTGAACGCCGGTACGGTTTCCTATGACAAAGACGGCCATAAGGTGGAATACGCCTTTTCCTCTTCCTATCTTGCCAGTTCTATGGCGTATCAGGGTGAGACGTATACGCTTGTTGTCAACACTACCGTGAACGGGACAGCAGAGGCCGATTATTTTTACAATAGCTGCAAGGTATATTTCAACAGTATGTCGGTGGAAAGCAATGAGGTGAAGGCGGCTTCCCCTTACAGGACGGTGGAGGCACAGGTCATAAACGGCAGGATCGGTATTTATGACGCGGACGGGAATGAGACCGTAAAGGGGGAGGAAGATATCAAGGTGGATGACCGCGTGAAATTCCACCATGACCGTACTGTACGCTATGAGCCGGACGAGGGGTATCTTCTGGATACCGTTACAGTAGACGGAAAGAAAGTGGATATTACAGAATACCCTTCTTCTTATACATTCAGCGATGTGACACAGAACCATAAGATTATCGTGTCCTATGTGAAGCCCTCTATGGATAAGGAAGTAGCGATAGAGGACAGCGCCTGCCTGCACAATTACAGTGACGGACAGACAATCGACAGGGCTGTGATTAAGGACGGCGATGTGGTGGCATACACCATCAGTTTTGAAAACCCGACCGGGACAGCGCGGGAGGTGGAGATTACGGACAGGGTGCCTGTGGGGATGGAGGTAATTATAAATTCCATCGGCAGCGGCGGCGTGTATGATGCGGAAAGCCATACGGTAGCCTGGAAGGGCACGGTGGTCGCTTACGGCAGGGGGGAAGTGTCCTTTCACTGCAGGGTGGAAGCAGCGGCGCAGGGGGAAGTCCTGAAAAATACAGGGACAGTGTGCTTTAGGGCAATCCCGGACAGTTCGGAAAAGGATGTGCCACTGTCTGATGTGACAAGCTCCCCCATTCTGGAAGACCCGGTAAAATCCGTGTGGAATACGGAAGGGGCGGATATTACAAACAAAGTGATAAACGGGGAGGAAACAGTTACTTATACCATTGCTTTCAGGAACCCGGCAGAGGAAGAAAAGGCATTTACCGTAACAGATGAAATCCCTGAGGAGGTTTCCCTTGTGGAGGGGACAGTATCAGACGGCGGCACGGTGGACGGAAAGAAAATCACCTGGAAGATGGCACTGGCGGCGGGAGAGGAAAAGACAGTCTCCTTTGACGCATATGTGCCGTCTTTTGACACGGAATATACCAAAATATACAATCAGGCGGAGATTTTTGTGGACTGGACGCAGAAGGTTTCCATTTCCTCTGATTCCGTGCTGGATGATACAACGCCGGTTTATGTTCTGGATCAGCCCTTCAAGGCGGTCTTATGCGTGGACGGCCACGATATAGGGGCGGACAGTGAAGGAGGCAGCATACAGACCGTAAAGCAGGCCGGGGACATTCTGGAGTACCGGATCACATTCCAGAATCCTGCTGATGATGCGCGTGAGTTTACCATTACGGATGCATTGCCGGAAAATGTGGAATTTATCGCGGCAGACCATGAGGGAAGCTATGAGACGGGCACCCATACGGTTACATGGAAAGTGGCAGTAAAAGAGAATACACAGGAAACCGTATCGGTAAAGGTTAAGATACGGAAGGAGGCGGAGGACACCATCTTGAAAAACCGTGCCGCTGTGTCGGTTGATTTTGCCCGGAAAGAGACAAATGAGGTGGAGACGCCGGTTATCCCGACCCCTGAAAAAGATGTGTTTTCCAAACTTGGTGAGCCGTCCATTAACACTTATCCGGTGCAGGCCGGGGAGAACATCATTTATACCATTTCCTATAAGAACCCTTCGGATTATGGAAAGACAGCGGTGATTACGGACAGCCTGCCGGAAGATGTGGGCTTTGTTTCTGCAAGTGACGGTGGTGTGTATGATGAGGGAACCCATACGGTCAGGTGGTCAATGGAAACCGGGGCGCATGAGGAAGGGATGGTATCTGTGGAAGTGAAAGTCCTGGAATCCGCGACCGGAAAGACGGTGGAAAATCAGGCTTATGTAGATATGGATGAGGCACATATCGGCACGGAAGCGGAGAATGGTGATAAAAAGGACGGACATACCAGAAATTATGTGCCTGCGAAATATGTGCTGGATGCGGACGGCAGGGATATAAACGGTGAGAACGTGGCTGCCGGGGATATTGTGACTTACAGGATCACCTATAAGAATGACGGCTATACAGTCCGTACCGTGGAGGTCAATGATATTCTTCCCGCAGGTGTGTCTTTTGTGGACGCTTCCAATGACGGCAGGGTATACAGCGTTGTCAAGGGTGATAACGTGCGCTGGCGCTTTGATGTGGAACCGGACACGGAGGGTTTTGTGACTGTCCGTGTGAAAGCCGGCGCAGAACTGTCTGGCAAAGCCTTTGCCAACAGTGCCGCCGTCACAGTAAGCGACAGGAAAACAGGGCAGTCTAAAACGGCAGGCACCAACCAGGTCATCAATTATGTGCTGGAGGAACTTTTAAAATCCGTAAAGAGTGAAAACGGGAAAAAAGATTTGAACGGGGAGACGGTAGGGAGCGGAACCAAACTGCAATACCAGATCACCGTAAAAAATACAGCGGTAGAAGAAAGGGTATTTAAAGTTACGGATGAAGTGCCGGAAGGATGCAGCTTTGTGTCTGCGGGAAATGATGGCTCCTGTGAGAATGGGACTGTCACATGGACGGTCACGCTTGCGGGCGGGCAGTCCCGGACAGTCACTTTCCTGGTGCAGGTTCTGAAAGAAGCGGAAGGGGGCTGCATCCAGAACGTTGCCAGCGTTTCGGGAAATGACGTGACGCTCACAAGCAACCGTGTGAGGACTTATGTGGAAAAGCCGGATACCCTGTTAGAAAACATAAAAGACCTGATAGACAATCTCCCGAAAAATTCAGACAGTGTGATAGTGAACGTGGATAATTCCAATAAAAATGAAGCCGCAGGAGGAAACGCTGCCGGGGAGAACACATCGAAGAAAGATTCATCCGGGGGCAGTGCGGAAAAGACGGGCGCTGCCGGGAATACATCCGCAAAAGCAGAGGGAACTTCCCTGTCTGCAAATGCACCAAAGACCGGTGATGATTCCAATATCGTCCTGTGGGCGGTGATCGCCGTCCTTGCGCTCCTTGCCGGAGGCGCGTCTGCCGGCTATGCAATCTATAAAGCCCGGAAGAAAGACGGTGAAGATGCGTAAGGCGCTTGCGGTGTTCTTCCCGGCATTACTGGCGGTGGCATGTATTGGTGCAGCCGCCTTTTTTGGCCTGCGGATTTATGACACATGCAGGCAGGATGCGGAGAGTGAAAAGGCATACGGGAAGATGGCACAGTATGTGGCGCCCTGCAAAAAAGAACCGGGGGAGGCTGCTGTGCCGGAAACACCGTCACCGGGCGGAGGGTTACAGGAGGATGCGCCGCGTATCCTCGATATTGATTTTGCTGCTTTGAAGGAAGCCAGCCCTGATCTTGTGGGCTGGCTTTACTGCCCGGATACGGCTGTCAGCTACCCGCTGGTGCAGGGGCAGGATAATTCCTATTACCTGTCCCATTTGGCGGACGGGAGAGAAAACCGGAACGGCTGTCTGTTTATTGACTGCGAAAACCGGAGGGATTTGTCGGATGAAAATACCCTGATCTATGGGCATCACATGGCAAGCGGGAAGATGTTTGCCAGCCTGGTCTTTTATGCAGGGCAGGAATATTATGAGGCCCATCCGGTGGTATATCTGGTTACGGAAGAAAAAGACTACCGGCTGGAACTGTTTGCGGGGTATACGGCGGCGGTGGATTCGGACGCTTATACCCTGCGCTTTGCTTCCAAAGAGGATTTTGCCGCATGGCTTGTGCGCATAAAGGGGAGATCGGATTTTTCCTCGGATGTGCAGGTAGGGGAGGGCGACCATATCGTGACGCTCTCCACCTGTGCCTATTCTTTTGAAAATGCCCGCTATGTGGTGCATGGGAAGCTGGCAGAAAATTAGAAGAAGGGAGGTTGTCGGATGCAGGATGAAGTCAGGGATAAGTCTGTCGCGCTTGTGATCCGGGTGGGAAAGAACGGAGGGAAGCTGACGGCAGACCTTTTGAAATGGGCGATACGCCAGTACCAGAGGCAGGCAAACGAGCCGCATCATGGGAAACAGAGCGTAAAAAGCCTTGTAGGGCAGGGGGACGGCGTACAGAATATCGAGATCACGGATAAGAATATCAAATCCTTTGAGCGGGTTGCAAGAAAGTACGGCGTGGATTTTGCGCTGAAAAAAGACCCGGCACAGGGCAGGTATCTTGTATTTTTCAAGGCCCGTGACGCGGATGCCCTAAATGCCGCCTTTGCGGAATATACCGCGAAAACACTGAACCGCCAGAGGGGAAAGTCTTCTATTAAAAAGCAGCTTTCCCATTTTAAACAGCTTGTTATGGGGCAGTCCGTGGACAGGGAGAAACACCGCGGGAAAGGAGGGATTGAGCATTGAAAGGCAATATTGACATAAAAAAATACCTTGTCCCAAACCTGCCCTATGTAATGATGTTCTGGTTTTTCTCGAAGATCGCGGAGGGCTACCGGCTCAGTGCGGGCACGGACGCGGTAACAAAGGCTATGGCGGCAGTATCCGGCCTGGGGGCGACGATTACCGCAAACCCGTTTCCGAGTTTCCATCCCCGCGACCTGCTCATAGGCATTGCAGGCGCGGCGGCAGTCCGGGCGGTGGTGTACTTTAAGGGAAAAAATGCTAAAAAATACCGTCATGGCGTGGAGTATGGTTCTGCACGGTGGGGGACACAGGAGGACATCAAGCCTTTTATCGACCCGAAGTTTGACAACAATATCCTCCTGACACAGACGGAGCGGATCATGCTTGGGAGGAATAAGATACCAAAATACAACATCAACAAGAACGTGCTGATTATCGGCGGTTCCGGCTCCGGCAAGACACGCTTCCACGTTAAGCCCAATTTAATGCAGATGAACGCAAGTTATGTTGTCACGGACCCAAAAGGCACCGTTGTTCTGGAGTGCGGGAAAATGCTGCAAGAGGGCGGATATGAGATAAAAATCCTCAATACCATCAATTTTAAGGAATCCATGAAATACAACCCGTTCCGCTATATCCGCTGCGAGAATGACATACTGAAGCTGGTCAACTGCATCATGGAAAATACAAAGGGGGAGGACAGCAAAGGCGGGGAGGATTTCTGGGCAAAAGCGGAAGCGCTTTATTACCAGGCGCTGATCGCTTATATCTGGTATGAGGCCCCGGAGGATGAGAAAAACTTAAATACCCTGCTGGAGATGCTGAACGCTTCCGAAGTCCGGGAAGATGATGAAAACTTTAAAAACGCCGTGGATATGATGTTTGAGCGCCTGGAGAAACGCAATCCGGAGCATTTTGCCGTCCGCCAGTATAAAAAGTACAAAATGGCGGCGGGCAAAACGGCGAAAAGCATACTTATTAGCTGCGGTGCAAGGATGGCCCCGTTTGACATTAAGGAAGTCCGGGACATGATGATGGATGACGAGCTGGAACTGGATAAATTGGGAGATAGAAAGACGGCCCTGTTCTGCATCGTGTCCGATACGGATACGACATTTAATTTCATTGCGTCTATGGTTTATACGCAGATGTTCAATACCCTCTGCGATAAGGCGCTGGAAAACGGCGGTGCGCTGAAAACCCATGTGACCTGCCTGCTGGATGAATTTGCGAACCAGAAAATACCCAACTTTGAACACCTGATTTCGGTGATCAGGAGCAGGGAAATATCCGCCCATGTGATCGTCCAGACGCAGAGCCAGTTAAAGGCGGTATACAAAGACCATGCGGAAACCATTATCGGCAACTGCTCCTGCGTCCTGTTTTTGGGCGGCAAGGAGCAAAGCACTTTAAAAGAGATTTCCGCCATGCTCGGAAAGGAGACCATAGACACATTTAACACATCCGATACGCGGGGAAGCCAGCGCAGCTATGGGCTGAATTACCAGAAACTCGGTAAGGAACTTATGACGCCCGATGAACTTGCCGTTATGGACGGCGGCAAATGTATTTTACAGGTACAGGGGGTAAGGCCATTTTTCAGCGACAAGTTCGACATTACAAAACACCCGCAGTACAGGTATCTGTCTGATGCTGACCCGAAAAACACCTTTGATGTGGCAAAATTTGTGAAACGCCGGCTGAAAGTGAAGCCGGAGGATACCTATGAAGTGTGCGAACTGGAAGCACCGGCCGACCCTGGCAGCCCTGCCGCCTGAATCTTTTGTTCCGGCGGTGTTTTTATATGGTCTGCAAGCAAAAATGAAAGGAAGTGAGACAGTAATGAGGTGCAGGATACGCGCGCCCACCAGACAGGGATAAATCCCGCTGACAACTGAATATGGAACCTGAAACCAGGGAGCCTTCGTATGGAAACCCGCTTTTATAGGCGGTTTCGGCTGTGGAGGCTCCCTTTTCTTATCTCAAAGAAAACAAAAATAGGGAAAGGAGAGAAACCCGGCTCCTGAGATACACAGATTCGGAATGACAGGGCTGTTGGAATATATGGACTGTGTTTTGTCTGAATTGTGGTGGAACAACAAAATAAAGCGTTCCGGGGGTTTGGGTTTCAACAACATTTATGGCATTTTTTACAGCAGCAATCGACACTTTGAAGGTACTTGTAATCGCGCTGGGCGCTGGCCTGGGCGTATGGGGCGTGATCAATTTGCTCGAAGGGTATGGCAATGACAACCCCGGTGCAAATGCTCATGTGCGGTAAAGTAACACAATGATTTGATAGGCAACCGCCCCTATTCCGTAATTTGAAAGACCAGCTATAAAAAGTAGTATCCATATGGTAAAATATAAACAAAAAAACATCAAGGTGGTAAACGCTTATGGAATTTCATGAAAAGCTGCAAGAACTTAGAAAACAAAAAAATTTAACACAAGAAGAACTTTCTGAAATACTGTTTGTTTCACGAACTGCCATTTCAAAATGGGAATCAGGGCGTGGCTATCCTAGCATTGACTCCTTAAAAGCTATTGCAGAATTTTTCGGGGTAACAATAGATGAACTGTTATCTAATAGGGAGCTGATTTGTCTTGCAGAAAAAGATAATCACCAAAAAACACAGCATATGCGTGACTTAGTGTTTGGTTTGATTGATTGTTCTGTTGGAATGTTGTTTTTTATTCCTCTTTTCGGACAGAAAGAGGGTGATATAATTCGTCAAGTGTCTTTGCTATCGTTACAGGAAACGCCCTTGTTCATAAAAGCTATATACCTTGCAATTATTTTATTAACGGTTGCTTGTGGCATTGCTACATTAGCTTTGCAAAATTGTTCCTGCCGTATTTGGATAAAAATAAAGACTGTTTTATCTATAGTGTTGACTACCGTTAGCGTTGTTATCTTTATTGCAAGCCTTGAACCTTATGCCGCCTTTTTTATATTCGTTCTGCTGATTATCAAGGGGGCTTTGCTGCTAAAACGCCCATGACACGAAGCGTATCATAGATGTGACGGTCAAATTCTTTCATTTTTGTACTCCAAAGCTAAAGTGTGATTAGGCAAAAGCCAAATACATGAAAGACAAAGGAGCAAAAAAATGAAAGAAGCAAAGAAAAAAATCCAAAAAGATTTTGGTGTAACTGCTGGGCTGTTGGTTTTATCAATTCTCTACACAGTGGCGATTATGTTTATTGATGTGCGTCCAATTGGCCCACAAGGTTCGGTTGTCGGGTTCGCAACGGTCAATCAATATTTTCATACACTATTTGGTACGAATATGTTGTTATATAACATAACAGACTGGTTGAGTATTCCTATACTGTTTGTTATGTTAGGTTTTGCAATAGTAGGTCTTGTGCAACTTATAAAAAGAAAAAGCCTATTGCGTGTAGATAGCAGTATTTTGATATTGGGCGGTTTTTATGTGCTTGTATTTTTGGTATATCTCTTTTTTGAGTTTTTTGTTGTGAACCACCGACCAGTTTTGATTAAGGGTTTTTTAGAAGCCTCTTATCCGTCCTCTACAACAATGCTTATGATGTGCATTATACCTACGGCTATCATGCAATTTCAACGATTGATTTCAAGCAATGGATTAAGAAACATCGTAAATACCCTTTGTGGTATCTATGCAGGTTTTATGGTCATTGGAAGGGTTTTATCAGGTGTGCATTGGATTACGGATATTGTCGGAGGGATATTGTTTAGTGCAACATTTGTTATGCTGTACTATTCCATAAATCAGTGGGTAAATAGCAAAGCCAATCGAGCCAGTCAACGGTCAAGATGAACGGGCTGCCCCCGCCGTTGACAGTTCCGTCCGCCTTTGCTGGTGGGTAATCAAGGGGCGACAGCAAAAAGTGCTACCGCCCTTTCCCATAATCGAAGAAAGGGGGATTTTCCATGACTGAATACGAAGCCTATCAAGAACATATCCGCTATA
>ERZ808044.341-NODE-341-length-55854-cov-11.909138_pt1 | contig 55854 bp, 48 predicted proteins | sample MGYA00380195_ERZ808044 | MGnify/ENA primary metagenome ERZ808044 (study PRJEB31490, sample SAMN06133423) | mouse gut metagenome | isolation source: Z7_2 | host: mice | place: China: Chengdu | collected 2015-05 ...
GCTCTATTTAAAATAGGGTTACTTGTCATGTAAAAAAATTTCTACAAGCAACCATGAGAAGTTTTAACTCTCAAGAAATATTAATAATTATCGAATTATAAGGGAATTGGGGAACATATTTAGCGATTAGGAGAAGGGAAAAGTATAGAATGGCTTCTAATATTAATATGAAAAAGATATTGTTTTGTTTTTTGATAGGATTGTTATTTGTGGGTGTTTTTTTGGAGGTTCCTTTTAACACGAAAAAGGATTCTGCAGAAACAGCAAATGGAGAAGAGGATACTGCGATATTACCTAGAGTGAAAGGGAAAGTGGTAGAAATCTATGAAAATTATTTGATAGTAGAGTTGGCAGGTAATAATATGGTATACGAAGCAAGTACCAATAATTTAGAATGTGTAGAAGATTTTCAAAAAGGTGATATAGTAAGAATCACATATAGTGGAAACACACATGAGTCGATGCCTGGAATTTTGGTGGGCGTGACAAATATTGAAGTTGAAGAGGCGGAAGAATGTGAATAAAAAGCATATCTATGGATTATTTGCTTGGAGCTGAGTATAGTGATTATACGGTTTTTGAAGTTGGATCAAACATAGGAAATATGTGTTATGACAAAGGTGTTTGTGGGTCATGAATTGGGGGAATAAGCTTGAAAAGATTAATAAGTATATTTTTAATACTACTTTTCCAGGTAATGTTAATAGTTATGTGTATTAAGTTCAACGTATGGGGAGCAAAAAAAATAGTAGAAATGAAAAATATTACCGAGAATATATCTGACTGGATAATAACATTGAAAATAGAATTAAATGATGATCATAATGGGAATGGTCAATACTTGCGAGAAATGCATGGAAAAGTTTTGAAAACAAGCGAAAATGAAATATTAGTACAATATTTAAAGAACGATAAAATAACTTTTATAGTAAAAGGGCATAGATTAAATTTATTTAAAGAGAAAATTCAAATTGGCGATCGGATTAAGGTGACATATTTGAATATGACTGGAAATATTAAAATTCCGAATAGAATATTTTTGGGGGAGTATGGGAAGATAGAATTGTTGGAATAGATATGTTTCCGGTTCCTGATGGGGAGTATACATATGTGGACATTCCAAAAGTGAAGAATTTCCATCTGTGCACCGTATCGGGATAATATCAAACTATTGATAATTATCCCGATATTATTCTTTTTATGCCACCTGATCATATTGATATACTATTTTAGATGATAATGCTACAAAATGGAAGGTCAACTTTGCACCCTTTTTATTTACTATTATATAGTTCTATTCTTTGATCTTGTCCAGTTCCGTGAGATTGACTCCAGCTATATTAAGAAAACTTTTTAGATATATATATTCATCTTTTAGTTTTGCATATGTTTTTGTAGAATTTTCTTCTTTTGCTAATATCATATACTCTTGAATTTTTTTAAAGTCTTCCATAGCTTTTTGTGTGATTTCTAAATTTGTATTTGGCATATAAATCACCTCCTTTCATTGACAGCAGAACTTTTAGTAGGAGCTTTTGAAAACTTCACATTTAATTACTACTTTGCACTTTTTCTTATAGCAAGCGATGCCATACTTATAAATTTTATGAAATTCGTTATCTTTAAATTCTGCCGTATAATCCCTATTCTCAATTTGTTTCATGGCATTTTCGCATTCTGAGGAAAAACGTGCATCTTCAGCATATTTGATTTCAAGAATCATTCCGATACCCTTATCCTCAATTTTGACAATGATATCACGAAAACCATTGCCCGTTTCCCGGTTTGATTTTACATCCCAATCTGACTTAAAACCAAGAATTCCTAGCAGAATACCATGATAAAAGTTCTCTTTAGTAGGTTTTTTGACGAAAGTATCACGAATACTAATTGCCTGTTTCAGATACTCGTTAAATAGATATTCCACCTTGTCAGCATCCCCCGACGCTAAAGCGTCACAGAAATCCTGGAGTTTCTTACCGTCTTTTTTGGTATTTTCTTTAAACATTGTCATAATCTGCTCTGTAAAAATATTTCTGATTTCCATATTCGGTATTACCAGTTGGTAACGTTTTCCGTCCAGATGCCCTCTCTGCGTCAGATATCCGGTAGTAAGGAGGACACTCCAAATATTATCAATCGAATCATAGATATGGTCATAAGTCAGATCCATATGGATATCCTTTGTTATAATTTCGCCGGCAACCAGTGCTTCAATCTCGCTTTTTGCTAATCCGTTGTCCACTTTTTCAATAAAATATCTTACAATATCATTTCCGCTGGTATTTGACCAGTAGTCCTGCGGAGGTAAAGTTCTTTTTTTCCTGAGCTTATTAATGTAACTGACCACATCCCATGGGCAGTATACATCCGAATCCCCAAACCGATATCCGTCATACCATGCTTTCAGGACATCGTATTTATCACTCAGATCATAGTACTTCAACAGCTCCCGTACCTCATAGTCGGTAAATCCAAAATACGAATCGCAGTCTTCGTCTATGATGGAGAATATATTTGTATTATTTAATCCTGTAAAGATACTCTCTTTTGATATCCGCAGGCATCCGGTCAAAATTGCAAAATACAGACTATCATTCGTTTTTAACACTTGTTCAAGCATATTTCGCATTAAAATTATCATATTTTCATAGTAATTCTGCTCATTTGCTTTGGCAAGCGGCACATCATATTCATCAATCAAGAGGATTACTTTCTCACCATAATGTTTCTGCAGCAATGTGGAAAGTGTTTTCAGGCTTCCCATCAGCACGGAATCTGGCATAATAAAGCTTTCCGTATTATCTGTATCCACCTTTATCAGTTGTTTGTACTGTTTTTTTTCAATATCATTTAGCCGGTCACTATTTATCAGCAAATCATAAAATCTTAATGCCTCATTTCCAACCACCGAACACATCAATGATCTGGCGGTCGGATAGTCAGCGCCATTTATTCCCTTCAAGGTAATCGAAATTACAGGAAACCTTCCCATATAAGTATTACAAAGCTCTGTTTCTCCGGCAATCTCTAATCCATCAAACAGTGTTTTATCACAGCCTATTTCAAAAAAAGACTTGAACATGCTCATATTTAATGATTTGCCGAACCGACGCGGCCGGGTAAACAGATTTACCTTGCCCCATGTATCAAGGAAATCTCGTATCAAGCCGGTCTTATCCACATAGTAGAAACCTTCTGAACATATCTCATCAAAAGCTTCAATGCCAATCGGCAGTTTCTTTTTATTAATACTTTTCCCCATATAATATGCTCCTCATAGTTCTATAAAAATTCAGTACCGGCCCCTCTTTCTGCGAATATCCCTAATCTCTTTTTATCATTATATTCTGTTTTTAGCAAAATCACAACTATTACCTTGTTAGGAATAGAAAAAGTCTATATATTGCTTTTTTAATAAGAAAATACAATGAGTAACTGCATTGAAATAATATCTTGGACAAGATATACTTAATTTTGATATATTTCAGATGTAAGGAGGAATGAAAATGAAAGTAAAAAAGATGATTACAGCAGCGGTGGCGGCAACATTTTTAGTCACATTATTTGCAGGATGTTCTTCTAATGAGCCGGCGCAGGAAAAGGAGGAAAGCCAGGAAGAACAAAAAGTGCAGGATGAGAATAATAAGGAACCGATTGTGATCTCTACGACAGGAGAACATGCATTCTTTTCGGAAACAAATGAGGAGACAGGAGAACTCCAGGGATTTGAGATTGATGTATGGACAGAAATCGGAAAGCGCCTTAACAGGGAAATTCGCTGGGAGACAGCAGGATTTCCGGGAATTATCGAGTTACTGGAATCGGGAAGAGTTGATTCTGTAGCCGATCAGATAGGTATTACTGAAGAAAGAAAAGAAAAATTTTATTTTTCAGATGTCTATTTTTATGTGCCTTATAGGATTGTTGTAGCCGAAAGTAATGATACAATTCAGACGGTAGAAGACTTGTATGGAAAGAAATTGGGGCTACTCAGTGATGATATTGCGTATTCTTATTTCGATGAATTGGATCCGGAGGGGAAGATTGAATATGTAAATTATGACGATAGTGCCGGAGTTCCGGCAGATGTTGCGATGGGACGCATTGACGCAACGTTGATGTCATCATTGCATATTGATTCCGTGAAGAAAGAATCTGGATTAGAGATTAAAGGTGTCGGGGAGCCGGTATATTCAGAAGACAATGGTTATCCGTTTCAGAAGACAGAAGAAGGGAAAAAACTAAGGGATGAAGTAAACGGGGTGATAAAGGAGCTTCGCGAAGAAGGATTTATGAAGGAAACGGCAATCAAATGGTTTGGTTTTGATCCAATGGAATAGGTAACTTTGACAGGAGACAGATGATAGTTTGTCTCCTTTTTAAAATGAATAATAAATGTATGAGGTATTTTTATGGACGAATTTAGATGGGAGTATTTTTTTAAAATGATTCCGAAAATATGTAAGTTATTTCCGGAAACAGCAAAAGTTGCTTTGTTTTCACTGTTATTATCGTTGGTTCTAGGATTGATTTTAGCGGTTATCCGGCAGTATAAGATAAAAGGATTGTACTTTTTGAGTTCGTTGTATGTATCTTTTTTCAGGGGTACGCCCTTTATCGGACAGTTGTTTTTGTTTTATTATGGGTTTGCCCAGATCAGTGAGACGATAAGGAGAATGTCGCCGTTTACAGCGGTTATCATTGCTTTAAGTGCGAATTATTGCGCATTTATGTCAGAGGATATTCGTGCGGCATTAAATTCTGTCGATAAAGGGCAATATGAAGCGGGTCTTTCTATAGGGCTTAGGCCATTAGCGGTTATTCGTAGGATTGTTCTGCCTCAGGCGGCACGGATTGCAATTCCCGGTCTATCAAATAATTTTATTAATCTTTTTAAATCGACAGCTATTGGGTTTATGATAGGTTATAAAGATATGATGGCGGTTGTAAGTATGGAGACATCCCGAAGTTATCGTTTTTTAGAGGGATATTCTGCTGCTATGATTGTTTATTGGTTTATCATATCTGCTCTGTCATTTTTGCAGAATAAAATGGAAAAGAGATTAAATAAAAAATATTAAGGGCGGTAGATTATGATAAAAGTAGAAGGATTAAATAAAAATTTTGGAACATTACAGGTATTAAATGGAATTTCTTTTGAGTTAGAAGAAGGAAAGGTATTGGTTGTTATCGGTCCATCCGGCACAGGAAAATCAACGTTATTACGTTGTATTAATTGCCTGGAAAAGCCGACGGCAGGGATAATTACTATCGGAGATGTCGTATTGGATGTAAAGAATGCGAAGAAAGAAGATATTTACAGATTACGTGAAAATACAGCCATGGTATTTCAAAATTATAATTTGTTTAAAAATAAAACAGCGTTAGAAAATATCATGGAACCGATGATAGCGGTACAGAGGATGGAAAAGCGGCAGGCAATGGAAAAAGCGACAGAGATATTAAGGGCAATTGGATTAGAAGATAAAAGGAATAATTATCCTTCACAGCTTTCAGGAGGGCAGCAGCAGAGAATAGGTATTGGAAGAGCAATGGCTGTGAAGCCTAAAGTGATGCTGATAGATGAACCGACATCGTCATTAGATCCGGAGCTTGTGGGGGAGGTTTTGAATTTGCTTTATAAATTAGCCAGGGAGCATATGACGATGATAATTGCTACGCATGAGATGGAGTTTGCAAAGCATATTGCAGATGAGGTTATTTTTTTGGAGGGCGGAGACATTGTTGAAAAATCGAAACCAAAGGAATTTTTTGGAAATCCAAAGACTCAGCGAGCCAGACAATTTCTGCGAAAATTTAACTCAAAAAAGCCGGACTGATTCCATTTACAAGCATTAAAGGAGTTATCGAACGATAAATAATAGTTGCATAGGCAAATGAGATTTGTTATAATCAACTCCATGAAGATATTAATTATAGATGCACAGGGAGGCGGTATGGGCAGACAGCTCGTCGCTTCGGTAAAAAGGGAATTCCCGCAGGCGGAGATTACGGCTGTGGGTACGAATTCCATCGCAGCCTCGAATATGCTAAAGGCGGGTGCGGATCACGTCGCCACGGGGGAGAATGCGGTGGTTGTAGGCTGCCGGAAGGCAGACGTGATTATAGGGCCGGTTGGGATCGCGATCGCGGATTCTATGTATGGAGAGATTACACCGGTGATGGCGGCAGCGGTTGGGCAGAGTGATGCGAAGAAGCTGCTGATTCCTATGAATCAGTGTAATAATGTGATTATCGGTGTAAAGAATACATCTATGAGTTATATGGTAGAGGCTGTGATCGAGCAGTTAAGAAGTGCAGGAATCCATTGAAGGATGTGTGAATAATGTGGATGACAGAAGTTGTCCCGCCTGCATACTATTAAAAAGATGGATTATTACAATCAGAATGTATGTCAGAAGGCGTACGAATCACCAGAAGGGGATTTGTGCGTCTTTTTATGCTTTTATATCTGCAAATTTTTTATGAAGAAAGGGGAAGAGATGGACACAAGGGAAGTATTAGAACAGGTAAGATCGGGGCAGATGTCCGTGAGTCAGGCGGAAGCGTATTTCCGGCGGCAGCCGCTGGAGGAGTTAGGCTATGCGAAGCTGGATACACATAGAAAATTACGGTCAGGATTCGCGGAGGTGGTTTTCTGCAGCGGGAAGGCGGATGAACATCTGTGCCGGATATATGAAAGGCTCTATGAATCGGAAGGTGAAGTGCTCGGGACGCGTGCGTCCGGGGAACAGGCGGCTCTGATACAGGAGAGGTTTGGTGAAGCGGAGTATGACCCGCTGTCAAGGATTTTAAAGATAGAAAAAAAAGACAAGAAAAGGATTGGGAAGATTGCAGTCTGTACGGCAGGTACGGCGGATATCCCGGTGGCGGAGGAGGCGGCGCAGACCGCGGAATTCTTCGGGAATTATGTGGAACGCATCTATGATGTGGGAGTGAGCGGGATACACAGGCTTCTTGCCAGAGTGGAGACGATTCAGAGTGCGATGTGCGTCGTGGCGGTTGCCGGAATGGAGGGAGCGCTTGCCAGTGTGATCGGGGGGCTGGTGGATAAGCCGGTGATCGCCGTTCCGACATCGGTCGGATACGGCGCCAGCATGAACGGGCTGTCGGCACTGCTTACAATGATCAATTCCTGTGCAAACGGGATTGCCGTGGTCAATATAGACAACGGATATGGCGCAGGGTATATGGCTTCCCAGATTAACCGGCTTGGGATATGCCATGAGTCGTAATGAGAGAAGCGCAGGGGCGTACAATATTTACAATTTAAGGAGGAAAGATTATGCATATGGCAGATGCGCTGGTATCACCGGCGGTAGCGGGAACGATGTATGTGGCTTCCACAGCGGCGGCGGTATACTCGGTAAAGAAGATAAAGATGGACGACTTAGATAAGAAAATCCCGGTGATGGGGGTCATGGGAGCGTTCGTATTTGCAACACAGATGATTAATTTCACCATACCCGGGACGGGGTCATCCGGACATCTCTGCGGAGGAATGCTCTTAAGTGCGGTGTTGGGACCGTATGCGGGATTTCTTACGATGATTGCGGTTCTTGCGATTCAATGCCTGATGTTCGCGGACGGGGGACTGCTGGCGTTGGGATGTAATGTATGGAATATGGCCTTCTATGGGTGTTTTGTCGGAGGATTGCTGATCTGGAAGGCGATAACAGGGCGGAAGATGACCAGGGGAAGGATCGTGGCCGCATCTGTGACCGGATGTATAGCAGGACTGCAGCTTGGAGCATTGTCGGTGACGATTGAGACATTACTTTCCGGGATCACAGAGCTTCCGTTTGCCGTATTTCTGGGGATGATGCAGCCGATCCATCTTGCGATCGGGCTGGTAGAGGGCCTGATCACGGCGGCGGTGTTAGTATTTGTCTATGAGGCAAGGCCGGAAATGTTATATATGCCCAAAGGCGCCGGTGAGGCAGGGAGAATGAGCCGGAAAGCCGCCGTTGCAGTTCTGGCGGTGCTGGCACTGTTGATCGGTGGAATAGCATCTTTATTTGCGTCCGGCAATCCGGACGGATTGGAATGGTCGATGGAGAAGGTTGCCGGGACTTCAGAACTGGCGGCAGAAGGAGGTATCTATCGGTTGACAGAAAAGATTCAGGAGATTACGGCATTCCTGCCGGATTATGCATTTAAGTCTTCTGGGAGCGCTGCCGGGACATCCGTTTCCGGGATTGCCGGGGCCGTGATCGTACTCGTTGTATGCCTGGGAGTCTGCGTCGCCGTTAAGAGAATCAGGCGGTCCGGCGCGTCATCCGGCCGCATTACGGAGGAAGGAAATGCGGGAAAAGGAATGCGTAGATGAAGAAGATCAGTGAGGCGATTTCTGATTTACATAAGATGGATATGGAGGCCAAAAAGCCCGGATGGCTGCAGGGGATTCATCCCCTGCCCAAGCTTCTGGTGACCGTTTTTTTCATTCTGACGACGGTTTCGTATGGAAAATATGATCTTGACGGGCTTCTTAAGATGGGGATCTATCTGATCATAAGCTTTGTGCTGGGAGATATTTCCGTAAGGATTCTCCTAAGACGGATGAAGGCAGTTCTGGCGCTGGTCTGCCTGGTCGGAATCGCCAATCCCTTTTTTGACAGAAATGTATTATTTCTGATAGGAGATTTTGCGGTTACGGGCGGCATGGTCTCGGCGGTGACATTGATGCTGAAAGGAGTCTTTGCAGTGGCTGCCTCTTATCTGCTGATGGTTACGACCGCCGTAGAAGATCTGGGATATGCGCTTCGCAGGCTTCATGTACCAAAGGTATTTGTGACGGTCCTTATGCTGGTGTACCGCTATATCATTGTCCTGCTAAAGGAGATCGAACGAATGACAGATGCGTATGCTCTGCGCGCACCGGGACAGAAGGGGCTGCACTACAAAGTCTGGGGAACGATGGTCGGGCAGCTTCTTCTGCGCAGCATGGATCGGGCGCAGATTGTCTATGACAGTATGATGCTTCGGGGATATTGCGGGGAATTCTATCTTAGGTGTAAGAAGAAAGCAGGAGTAGATGACTTCCTGTATGCGGCCCTATGGATGATTGCGCTTCTGGCTTTGAAGTATGGGTAGGGCAGGATTCAGGAAAGAAGGAGATGAAGTATGAATATACTGGAGGCCCGGGATCTTTCTTTTTCATATGGAAATACGAAAGAAAGATTCCGTAATCAGGTGTTGGATCAGGTGAATTTGTGTGTGGAAGAGGATGAGAACGTCGGTCTGATCGGGGCAAACGGCGTCGGGAAATCTACATTTCTGAAACTGCTTACCGGGCTTCTGCCAATGCAGGAGGGAAGGCTTCGGATTGCGGGGCTTGAGATGAAGAAGGAGAACCTGCAGCAGATCCGCGCTGAGATCGGCTATGTATTTCAGGATTCGGACAGCCAGCTTTTTATGTCGACAGTCTATGAGGATGTGGCATTTGCCCCGCGCAATTATGGAAAGAGCGAAGAAGAGACGAGGAATCTGGTGATGGAAGCTCTGGGGCAGGTACATATGGAAGACAGGAAGGAGCGCCAGATCTATCGTCTGTCCGGGGGAGAGAAGAAACTGGTATCCATAGCTACGATACTTGCGATGGGGAGTAAGCTTATGCTTCTGGATGAACCGTCGGTTGCGCTTGATCCGAGAAACCGCAGGAATCTTATACGTATCCTGAATGAACTGCCGGGAGCGAAGATGATTGCGAGCCATGACCTGGACTTCGTGTATGATACCTGTAAAAGGGTGATACTGCTGTCGGAAGGAAAGATTGCGGCAGACGGACGGGCAAAAGAGATTCTGACGGATCGTGCGCTGTTAGAAGAACATGGGCTGGAGCTGCCGTTGTCATTTTCGAGGATAGAATAGGCTGTCTGCTTGACAGCCTTTTTGTTTTAAGATAACATAGACGGGAAAGAGGAAAGTATACTTTCCGTAAGAGAGGGCAGAATTCGTCTATGAAGAATCGTTTAGAAGAACTGCGGAAGCAGAGGGGAATTAAGCAGGAGGAGCTGGCGCTGGCACTGGAGGTGTCCCGCCAGACGATAGGATCGCTGGAGAATGGAAGATATAATCCGTCGATTGGGCTTGCGTTTAAGATTGCGAGGTTTTTTGGGATGAGTATAGAAGATATTTTTATCTATGAGGAAGAAAGATAAAAATATTGCTTGACTTTGACGCTGCGTTAAGCATTATCCTTAGTCTGTCAAAAGGAGGGAGCTTAAGATGGAGTATGGTATCGGGGAATTATCAGAGCTTGCGGGAGTGAGTGCACGCACTCTGCGCTATTATGACGAGATCGGTTTATTGAAGCCGCTCTATGTCAGTGAAGCCGGATACCGTTTTTACGGAGAGGAGGAGATATCGCTGCTGCAGCAGATTCTCTTCTATCGGGAGAGAGGCTTTGACCTGAAGCGGATCCGGCAGATTCTGTACCGGGATGATTTTGATATCATGCATGCACTTGAAGAACACCTTTTGGAACTGGAAGAACAGAGAAAACACGTGGAAGCTCTGATTCGGACAGTAAAACAAACCATACGTCAGGTGAAAGGAGAATGTAAGATGAGTGATGCAAAGAAGTTTGAAGCGTTTAAGGAGAGTATTATCTGTGAAAATGAGAATAAATACGGCAAGGAAGTCCGTGAAAAGTACGGGGATGAGGAAGCGGATGCAGCGAACAGGAAGTTGATGAATATGTCAGAAGCAGATTATAAGAAGTTCAAGGAGCTTGAGGAGGAGATTAAGGCCTGCCTGAAAGAAGGAGCAGCGTCTCAGATAAAGCCGGACAGTGAATATGCGAAGAGAGTCGTAAGCCTTCACAAGGAATGGCTCTGCATGACCTGGAAGCAGTATACGGCAGAAGCGCACAAGTCGGTTGCGAAGATGTATATCTGTGATGAGAGATTCAAGGCATACTATGACGAGGAGACTCCCGGCTGTGCGGATTGGCTGGAGCAGGCAGTATGCTTCTGGGCGGACAGGATATAGGCGGTTTCTGAACGGTTTTTAAGAAGACATCCGGTGTCTGGTTAAGGAAATACGGCATTTTCTCACTTTGTGTCGTGTTCATTTGCCGGAAAATACAGTATTCTGACAGTGCAAGAGATGAAGGACGCATACCAAAAACTAGACTGGGAAGGAGGGACAGAAATAAAATGGATCTGAAAAAGATAGGACAGTTTTTGAAATATCTGCGGAAGGAAAAGGGTATTACGCAGGAGCAGTTTGCGGAGATACTCGGTGTTTCAGGCAGGACGGTTTCCAGATGGGAGACAGGATCAAACATGCCGGATCTGGATGTCCTGATTCAGATTGCAGACTACTATGAGGTAGAGATCAAAGAAATTTTAGACGGAGAAAGGAAAAGTGAGAAGATGAATAGAGAGATGGAGGATACTGTATTAAAGGTTGCGGATTACAGTAATCATGAGAAGCAGAGATTGACGAAGCGGATGAGCCTGCTGTTCTGCTGCGGAGTCATCGCGTTCACGGTGTATCTGGTTATGGAATACATGGGAATCGCTGATGTCAAAGGCATTCAGGAGGATGTTGCAAGCGGGGCGTTAGGGTTTGCTTATGGTATCATGCTTGTCGGAGTGTTGTACACAAGCGGGTATCTTATGAAGTTTAAGGCATTCAAGAGGCGGCTGCTTAAGAGAGGGTAACCCTTCTTGCAGATAGATATCTTGCCGATACACAAGAAACCAGGTGCAAGCGCTTTTCGTGTTGTGTCTATGTGAGAATGATAAATGCTTTGCGATATTACAGGATCACATTGGTAGGAATATTCCGGTTGTGGTTCTGTTTTTTTGTACTTGTTTTTGAGCTGGTTCTGCATTTTTATTTGTGCTATACTAACAAAAAGGTGTAATTTAGTTTTATAGAAGGAATCGTATAGGAGGTGTGGAGATGGAATACGAAGGGCAGATTTGCCGGGCGCCTATGGAACGGTCTTCGTTTATGCTGCCGATTATGGTGGGATGTTCTTATAATCGGTGCAGATTCTGCAATCTGTTCCGGCATCTTAAGTATCGGGAACTTCCGTTTGAGCAGATTGAAGGAGAGCTGGCGCGGGTTAAAGACGTAGGAGGGAATCCCAAAAGAATCTTCCTTGGGGATGGAAATGCATTTGCCCAGAAAAGCGAGAGGCTGATTCAGATTCTGGAAATGATAAGAAGCTATTTCCCGGAATGTGAAGAGATTAATATGGACGCAACCGTAACGAGTATTTTGAAGCGTTCGGACGCAGAGCTGGAAGCTTTTTATAAGTTGGGAGTGCGGCATCTGTATCTTGGCATTGAAAGCGGCCTGGATGATGTGCTTGCCCTTATGGAGAAGGACCATGATCAGGCACAGGCTTATGAAGCGATTGAGCGCCTGCACCGGGTCGGTATGATCTATGATGCCCATATTATGACGGGGGTAGCAGGGAAAGGCAGAGGGATAGAGAATGCCCGGGCGCTTGCAGAGTTCCTGAACCGGACAGAGCCGGCACATGTGGTGAACTTCTCTATGTTTCTGCATAAGGAGGTGCCGCTGTACCAGAATATATTGGACGGAAGCTTTATTCCTGCGTCTGAGAGGGAGAATCTTGAAGAGGAACGCTGTCTGATAGAATTGCTGACGGCAGATATTCTGTATGACGGATTCCATGATTTTATCGAATTCCGGGTACGGGGAAGAATTCCTAAGGATAAAGAGAAGATGCTCGCACGGTTGGATCAAGTGATCAAAGCGACTCCAAAGACGGAGGTGTACTCCTATGTGCAGGGGGAATGTCCGGCTCTGGAGAGATGCGGCGGCGGGAGCGTGTGGCAGAATGCAATGAATTAACGGATTACCGGTCTGGTTTATGCGCCGAACATTGCTTCACAAAGAGTTCTTGAGAAGAATGGTTTCACTCTGGAGGGGATTATGAAGAATGCGGTCGTGAAGAATGGGAATGTCTATGACCTGTGTGTATATGGGAAACTTAAATAAAATAAATCAGACTGCCGCAAAGTTACTATATGCGGCAGTCTGATTAAGGAACTGCAGGAAAATAGCTGATACAGTTCCAAATGTCGTTCATATTAGTTTCCATCTTCCAACATTGACTGGAAAATATCTTTTAATTTTTGCAGATCCTCGTTGTCTGGCGTATTAGCTAATGCTCTGTCAATTAATTCTAATGCAAGTCTGATAAAACCCTGGAATTGCTTGTTGGTCATTCCCATATTTTTCACCCACTTTCTATAAGTGATATCTATCCGATAATTTCATTATATCAAGAAGTAATGATGGTGTAAAGGTCTCAGTCTGATGTATTTTAGGTTTCATGCTCCCAATGAATAAGGGTTGACATTGCATGAAAAAGAGGGGTAAAATAACGTCAGCTTTATTATTCAATAAGAGGAAGTGAAAGATGGCAAGTATTAGAGAAGTAGCGCAGGAAGCCGGCGTGGGGGTCGGAACGGTATCAAGGGCGTTGAACGGTTCGGGCTATGTCTCGCCGGAGACGAGGAAGAAGATAGAGAAGGCGGCAAAGAAGCTTAATTATACGCCGAATGAGCTGGCGAGGAACCTGTATCATAATAAGACGGGAATCGTGGGTGTGATCGTGCCGGACCTGGATCATCCGTTTTTCTCTTCTCTGGTGAAGCATATTGAGATGGAACTGTACGAACAGGGATATAAGACGATGATCTGCAACACCGTGGGGATCAGCAGACGGGAGCAGGAGTATCTGGACATGCTTGAACGGAATATGGTGGACGGTATTATTACGGCGTCTCACGGACTCGAGGTGGAAGAATACCGGAAGCAGACGAAACCCATCGTGTCCATAGACCGGGATCTGGGACCGCAGATTCCGTTGATCGGCTGCGACCATGCAAAAGGCGGGAGGCTTGCCGCGGAGGTTATGGTGAAAGCCGGCCGCAGGAAGGTGTTTCTCGTCTCGGGAGTGTCTCCCAAGGTTATGGCGAATGACAGGTATAATACCTTTAGACAGATCCTGGAAGAAAATGGGGCAGCCGTGCTGCAGGAGGTGATGGAGTGGAACATATTCAACTGGGATGCCCATTATAAGATGGCGGAAGAGATATTCCGGCTTCATCCGGATATTGACGGAGTCTTCGGTGGGGACTTAGCTGCACTTGCCTGTCTGAATGCGGCGCAGCGAAGAGGGATCCGTGTGCCGGAAGACATATCCATCATAGGCTTTGATGCCATGTCACCAACCAGTATGGTGTATCCGCAGCTGACAGCCGTTAGGCAAAATGTAGAATTATTGGCGGAGGTTTCCGTGAATACACTCCTTGATATGGTGGAGCAGAGGAAAAATGTTCCGCACCGGTTGATTCTGGATGTGGAAATGCAGCGTGGGGGAACGGCATAACAGATATTCATTGGTAAAATTGCGAAAAAATCAAGAATCAAATTTGTTGAAAATAGATAGGAAAAATCAAGAAAGAGGATTTTGTACAAAATGCACAATACAAAATCCTCTTTTTTGATATTCAAGGGAAAAAATCAGCAATATCTAATTGACAAAAAAGAAAATCTATACTACAATCAAAACATGGAACGGGTTCCATAATAATTAGCGAAAATATGCAAATAAAATAAAAAGAAATAGTGGATTATATAAACATAATTTAGTGGAAACGGTTTCACATCATCTTCGAAGGCAGGAGCAAGGGGATATTAAGGAATACATTTTAGAGAATACATGATACAAGGAGGAGACAGATGAATACAGGGAAGTATACAAAATTGGAGTTATTTGCCAGGGCCAGGGAGGCAGGAGGGAGTATCCGTGTGATTTCCGGCGACGGGGAATGTCAGAGGTTCCCGGGAGGGGAGGCGTACTATGAGTGGATCAAAGTACCGGTAGAGAAGAATCATGAATACGAGATCTTCTGCGAGGAATGCCAGGTTTCCCTCTGCTACCTGAGCGGGTGCGAGAATATCCTGGATGAGGGGGTATGTTATCTGGAGCCGGACGAGAAGGGCAGGCTGATAAAGAAGAATGAGGCCAAGTGGTATGATTCTCCGATTCGGGAGGCATATCATTTCACCCCGTGGAAGAACTGGATCAACGATCCCAACGGACTGTGCTGGTTTCAGGGGTATTATCATATGTTCTATCAGTTTAATCCCCATGGGCAGAAGTGGTCTCATATGTACTGGGGGCACGCGGCGAGTAAGGATCTGATTCACTGGACGCATCTTCCGGTAGTGCTGCAGCCGCAGAAAGAGATCCTTGACCATCCGGAGGAATTGGCCGGAGGCGCTTTTTCGGGATCTGCGGTGGTGCAGGGGGATGAGGTGATCTTCTATCTGACAAGGAGCCAGGGACTTCCTGTCGACGGTGAAGAGACCCTGCAGCAGCAGTGGATGATGAAGAGCAGTGATATGCTGCATTTTACAGAAGAGAAGCTGGTGATCGAAAAGAGGCCTCTGGGAGCGTCCTTCGACTTCCGGGACCCCAAGGTGCTTAAGGAAGACGGAAAATGGTATATGGTACTGGGCAGCGCCCTTAACGGGAAGGCGGCGATCCTGCTGTATGAATCCGATGATCTGGAGAACTGGGATTATACCGGTCCGCTGCTGGTGGAGGAGGAAGACGGAATCCGCTGTGTGGAATGCCCGGATTTTATAGAGCTTGACGGAAAATACCTGGCGGTTGGTGCATTGATGCATCATCAGGATGCTTTCGGCAGGTATCAGATGAGCAGATATTATGTGGGGGACTTTAAGGACGGCATATTTACAGAAGAGAACAGAGGATGGTTTGATTTCAGCGGCAACTGCTATGCGATGCAGAGCTTCGAACATGAGGGGCGGATGATCAGTATCGGATGGATCTCTGATTTCTACGGGGAACATCTGGAGGTAGAAAACGGAGCCTGCGGGAGTATGACGATTCCCAGAGAAATGCATATCCGGGATAACCGGCTGTACCTCACCCCGGTAAGAGAGACAGAAGCTTTGAAAACAGGAAGTCTATATCAGGGGCAGGGGGAGGAGATCTGCCTGAGAGAGATCACTCCCAACACATATAAGGCGGAACTGGAATTTTGTGAAAATATTCCGTTTTCTATCTGCCTGTCCGAGAATGACGGCAGCAGTATGATGCTTATCAATGACGGGGAGGGACTTCGTATCAAGACGCATGGAGTGAAGAGTGAACATGTTACATTCCCGGCAGATGTGGATAAGGTGATGAAGCTGGAGATATTCGTGGACCGGCGCACCACCGAGGTCTATGTGAATGACGGGGAGGCAGCAGGAACCAAGTTGTTTTATGATACATCAGATCATGGATGTTTCATATTACATACAGACACACCTGAAGGGATCAAGAAGGCTGAAATTTTCGGCATGAGATCAATATGGGAGAGATAAGAAAGGAGCAGGAAAGATGAGAAAAAGAGTGGTTGCAGTTCTGCTTGCAGCCGTGATGGTATCAGGTGCTTTCACGGGATGCGGGAAGACAAAGGAGCGGGTGAACGAAGAGGGAGAATCGGTGATAACCGTATGGAGCCCCAGTGATGAACCTGCGATCGAAGAATGGTGGGTCGAGAAGATCGAGGAATTCAATCAGGCGCATGAAGGGGAGATTGAGCTGCGCCGGGAGGCCATCGTACGTGCGGATTCGTATGCGTACGAGGATAAGGTCAACGCGGCGATTACCTCCAATGACCTGCCGGATATCCTGTATGTGGATGGGCCGAATGTGTCGATCTATGCGGCAAATGAGGTGACTCTTCCGCTTGACGATTTCTTCTCAGAGGAAGAATGGGAGGATTTCTTTGATTCTTCGAAGCAGCAGAACACCTATGACGGGAAGATATATGCGGTGGGTGCAACCGAGAGTTCAGTGGCGTTGTATTACAATAAGGACCTGCTGGATGAGGCGGACATTGATGTGCCGGAGAGTAAGGAGGACGCCTGGACCTGGTCCGAATATTATGAAGCGGCCAGGAAGCTTACGAAGGACGGAGTGGTGGGAACGAACATCATCATGGACAAGGGTGAGGGACTTTCCTATGTACTGGAACAGTTCTGGATATCTAACGGGACTGATTTTGTCAATGAAGACGGAAGCTCGGCAGAAGGGTATCTGAACAGCGCCGAGGGTGTGGAGGCAGCAAAGTTTTTGAACAGTCTGATTCAGGATGGTTATGCCAATATCGATCCGATCCAGAAGGAATTCCACAACGGCAAGGCGGCAACCATGCTTGGCGGTTCCTGGGAGGTGGCGACACTGGAGAAGGATTATCCGGATCTGAACTGGGGAGTAACGTATTTCCCGGTGGCGGACGGAGACGGAATCTTAACTTCACCTACCGGAGACTGGGCGGCGTCCGTTACAAAGAATGTCCAGGATATGGATGCGGCAAAGGAAGTAATGAGATTCTTATTCTCAGAGGAAAATGTAACCACTTATGCGCAGGCAATCTCGAAACCGCCGACAAGAGTATCAAGCTACGATGTCCTGACAGAGTACAATGAATATCCGCGTTCGATATTCAAGGAACAGCTCATGGAGACCGGGCATCCAAGGCCAAGGACACCTTCCTACAGTGTGCTGACATCGGAATTTGCGGAGGCCATGCTGAATATCTTCACCGGGGTTGACCCCAAGGAGGCGCTTGACGCGGCGGCAGAAGCCATGGATAAGGACTATAACAAATACTATGCAAATGATTAACGAAGAAAAGGGGGATTAGTTATGCAGAAATCAGTCAATAAGGCCAGCGAGAGAAAAGCGGCTTATCTGTTCATTCTTCCGGCAGTTGTTCTGCTGGCGGCATTTTTGATCTATCCGTCCTTGCAGACGGTTCGATATGCATTCACAGACTATAATATCATGCGTCCCGACCGGATCGTATTCTGCGGATTCAATAATTTTGCGGAATTGTTCCAGGACGAGGACTTCTGGATCGCGGTGAAAAATACACTATATTTTACCGTGCTGGTTGTACCCTTTCAGACGGTTCTTGCGCTTGCGCTGGCACTTTTGATCTCTTCCAGAAGAAAAGGCGTGTCCATCTTCCGTGCGGCATATTTCAGCCCGCAGGTCACATCTATGGTAGTTGTGGCCATTCTCTGGACGGTTATGTATAATTCCAGCCCGGACAACGGCCTTCTGAATGCATTGCTGGTGAATCTGGGACTGGAGCCGTGCGGGTTCTTAAACGACCCGGATACGGCGATGAATTCAATCATATTCATGTCCGCATGGCAGGGGGCAGGGTATCAGATGATGATCTTTCTTGCGGGACTGCAGGGAATCTCCGCAGAGCAGTATGAGGCGGCTTCCATAGACGGAGCGGGAAAGATCGCAAGCTTCTTCTATGTGACGATTCCGGGACTTAAGAATGTGATTCAATATGTAGTCATGATCACGGTCATCCAGGCGATGAAGCTCTTCACACAGCCGTACGTTATGACCAAAGGCGGACCTCAGAACGCTACCAGGACGCTGGTGTACTATATCTATGAACAGGGCTTCCAGAAGAGGAACTTCGGGTACGCCTGTGCGGTGGCGGCTGTCTTCTTTGTGATTGTTATCAGCCTGTCACTGGGAATGAAGAAGATTATTAAAGCAGATTAAGCCGGGGAGGAGTGAATATTATGACGAAGAGAAAGACATTAGGAAAAATTGCATTTTATCTTGGCAATACTTTGATCGCTCTGATATTTGTATCACCGCTGATCTGGATGATATCGTCCTCCCTGAAGCCGGAGGCGCAGATTTTTAAAGGATTGAATTCATTATCCACGTTTATTCCCAGGGGGGCGTCCCTGAACAACTATGCAGAAGTATTTCAGCGGATCAATATGTGGAAATTCATTGGAAACAGTTTGTTCTATGTACTGGTGATCATCCTGTTAGATCTTCTGGTGAATTCCGTCTGCGGGTATGCGCTGGCAAAATTCGAATTCAAAGGGAAGAACATTTTACTGACACTTGTGATAAGCCTGATGGTATTCCCGGCGGAGGCGATTATGCTTCCGATGTACAGGGAGATGGCGGATCTGGGCTGGATCAACTCATGGGCGTCGCTTATTGTGCCTTTTGTTGCAAAATGCTTCAGTATCTATATGTTCCGTCAGTTTTTCCTGGATATTCCGAATGAACTGCTGGAGGCGGCGTCGATCGATGGGTGCGGGCCGGTTAAGACCTTCTTCCAGGTGGTAATGCCGATCTCGGGAACGGTATATGCGACGATATTTATCCTGGATTTTGTTGCACACTGGAATGACTTCATGTGGCCGCTGCTGGTGTTTACGGGAGAAGAAAAGCGTACCATTCAGTTGGCGATACAGACCTTCTTTGGGTCAAAGCCGATCAATTACGGGCCGATTATGGCCTCCCTGACAATATCTGCGATCCCGATGCTGCTGATGTTTATCTTCTTACAGAAATACTATGTGGAAGGTATTGCGTCTACAGGAATTAAGGGATAGAAGACCATACACGGAAAGGAGGAGGAAGGTATGACGGGAGCATTTCGTATGGAAAGCCGATTATTCCGGATTGTAGAGAAGACGGTCAATCTGATAAAGTTAAATATTATATGGGTTTTATGCTCTCTTCCGATTGTGACCGGGGGCGCGGCGCTTTGCGCCCTTCATGTAACGGCAGTGAAGATTCTCAAGGATGAAGAAGGATATGTATTCCGGGATTTCTGGACGGTTTTTATAAGTAAGTTAAGACCGTCCCTGAAGCTTTGGATTCCGTTTCTGGCTGCGGCTATAGCGCTTCTGTCAGACTATATGTTTTGGCAAAACGTAGATGGAAGCCTTGCGGACGGTATGCGGGTGCTGGTCTGTGTTTTGGCGGGAATGTGGGTTTCGCTTGTCATCTATATATTTCCGCTTGCGGCCAGAATGGATACGGCGGCAGGGGTAACATACCGCAATGGGGTCTTGCTGTTGTTCAAATATCTGCCTCAGTCTGTGTATCTATTGTTTATTACGGGTATTTTTGTGGTCGCAGGACTTCTATGGACCCCGGTGTTCTGTGCGGGACTGTTTGCAGGAGGTCCGCTGCTGGCCGTGGTCCACGGGAAGATGTTGATGTGGATCTTCGAGAAAGAAAAGATTTAAGCCTGATTCCTTCAGGAAATACTGTTTCCTTAAAAGTCAGTGATATTCAGTATTTCCTGAGGAATATATTTCCCGGCGTTAAGCATCTGTTTCATCTGCGCAGCCCGTTCTCTGTCAAAATATGAGAAGAATGTCTCTTGAATATTCTGGTTCTGCTGTTCTTTTGTATCTGGCAGTTTTGTCATTCCCCAGGTTTCATCCGCCTTCTTAAGCATGGATTCGTACGCCGCCGTAAAAGGAGTTACCTTCCAGTCGTTTGAAACCATCCCGGCAAGATTCTCGTAGATTCCGATCCCTTCATAATCCAGATCCCCGAAATAATAGATCCTGTTCTGCTTATCCTGCATATAAGGTTCCACGCACAGATCAAAGTCCAGGAAGGTACGCAGAATCCCTTTCCCGGCTCCATAGATCAGTGTTTCGAATTCTGTCCCCAGGATATTGCGGTTTCCCTGCATCATATGGCGTCTCATACTGTAGAAAGTGTCTTTATTCTCCAGAATCAGCATGTTCTGGGGCACCTGCCTTGTATGGGAATAATATGCCAGAGGCTCTGTGGTCTGATAGATATGAAGAAAATCCTCTGTAAGGCCGCAGTTTTTTAAGATCCGTTTTCCCTGTCCGCGGCTCAGGAACTTCTCCCGCCCCCAGATCTCGAAGCTCCGTTCATTCATAGATTCCTGACAGTTTAGTTTCTCTTTGTTCTGTTTCAGATATTCGCTCAGCATCCAGACCCATGGACGGTCTTTTTCATAGTTTTTTAGATGAGACAGATAATAATCTACAGCGATCAGAGGATGCAGGCGGTACTTTAATTCTTCCTCAAGCAGACGATAATCCTTCTCCTGCTCCAACAGCCAGTATTCCCGATATAGTGCGGGATGTTTCCCGTTGGTGCCGGACGCCTTAAGCGGCTTGATCTTTCCTTCGGATATCAGGGTGCATATCTGCCTGTATTGCTGCTCATATGGGATATCCCGGTGTGGATGAAGCAAGTCGTTGAGGGATATTCTTTTCATCTGTCTTTCGCCTCCTCTGGCCGTATGTGGGTTTGGCTGTGCTGTCCTTAGTATACTATCAACCTCTTCTTTTGTAAACCGTAACCGGATTCGGAGTGAAAGCGTTGGCTGCCGGCGGGATTTATAATGAAAAACATTGGCTATTAGCATGATCTGATGTTATAATGGATGGCATGAGATTCTTTATGAAATGAGGTATTTTCTTATGGTTTCGACTCTTGGACTGTCATTAAAGGCGTTAAAAAAGGAGCCGTTTTCCGGCTCACATTGTGGAATGCGTTATTATCTGACTCTGTCTGGCGACCAACTGGCGGCCTATATCTATCCGGAGCCGTGGTGTTTTGAAGCAACGCCCGAAGAGGAGAAGGAGAAGAAGGAATTTGCATTTACCCAGGAGGGACTTGAAGAAGCGATTGCCTGGATAAATGCGGCAGATGATAGAAAGGAACAAAGATGCAGTATGAATTTTTAAAGCATTTCCCAAGAAGGATGAAGAATGTCGGCCTGTATGCGTCGCTGATTCAAAATACTGTCCAGAAGACCATCTGGAAGCAGTATGGATTCCTGACACTGGCGGAGCAGCTGAATCTGATCTTTGCGGTGATGCTCTATATTATGGAGCAGTCCTTGAAAGAAGAGCATTGCACGATGGACGACATAGGAGCATACATAGACACGGTGAATACACAGCATTTCCATAAGGAAATGACTTATGATAACTGCCGGCAGTTAGGGGACTATATCGTGAATGTTATTCTGTCGAACGAGGGAAAGGTCATGTATTTTGACGGATATGATTTTGAGCAGAATGCATATCAGACCCTGCATATCAGTTATGTAGCGAACAGGATCATCTATGTGGATCAGGAATTCAGGCGCACTTCTTATTATCTGACGGATGACGGATATAATCTGCTGCTTGCGACCCTGGAGATTGAGAACAACATGAAACTGACCATTCACGAGATGATTTTTCAGATGCATCTTGAGAAGCAGAGCTACGACAAGGCGGCAGATGAGATTAAGAATGTGTTTAATCTGCTAAGGATTCAGCTTCAGAAGATCCAGGAGGCAATGGGGAAGATCAGGAGAAACGCACTGAACTACTCGGTGAAGGATTACGAGGAGATACTGCTCTCTAATCTGGATACGATCAGTGATACGAAACAGAAGTTCCAGAATTACCGGGAGATGGTGAAGAGCCGGGCAAAGGCGCTGGAGGAGGAGAATATCAATGTAAAGCGGCTCAGCGAGAAAGAGGAGGAGAAGCTTAATAATCTCCGTGTGATCGAGACATATCTGAACCGGACGATCGATGAACATCAGAAGATACTGAACAGTCATTTTGACCTGAAGGCATTGTATACAAGGGAACTGGAGACGCTGTCTCAGATGTCATTCATCCGCCGGTTTCCTCTTCGGACAGAACTATATGACAAGGTGCTGGAGAACCCAAAAACTCTGGAGAATCTGGACTATTTCCTGCGCCCGCTGTTCAGCCAGGAGATTGATAAGGTGTACAATCTGAATAAGGCGTTTCAGTTACAGCGTCCCGTGCGAAAGCGCGAAGAGGAGGATGCGGCGGAAGAGCTGGATTTTGATGAGGAAGAATGGGCCAGGGAACAGGAGAGGCTTCAGAAAGAGAAGCTTAAGCGCTACGAGGTAAGCCTTGGCCGGCTGCTTGGTTATGCGGTCGCAAAGGGAGAAATCTCTCTTCTTGAGATCAGTGAATTGACGGAAGAGAAGGAAGAAGAACGCAGGGAACTGATACCAAATGTTGAGGTTTTTAAAGAGATCATGGTGGAGATGATCAAGAATCAGGAGATTGATATCGCGGCGCTTGAGAAAGAGCGAAGTGAATTCATTCAGGACAGGCCGGGGGAATTTCATCTGAATGAGATGCTTCTTCATCTTGCAGATGCAGATCCGAGGTTCGGCAAGATACGCAAGGTGGAGACATATCGGATTGAAGACGGCAGTACGGTTACCTTTGAGGGAATCATGAACGAGGAGAACAGAAGGAAGACGATTCGCTGTTCGAATGTCCGGATCCGTGTGGTGCAGGACCATTAGAGTTAATATCGGAAAGAATAAGGAGTAAGAATCTATGGCGTATGAATTAGATGAGGTCAGGGTCAGTCAGGAGATCTTCTATTATCTGCTGGAGCATCATGAGCTCAGGGAAGAGGAAGAGATGCAGTTATATAAGGCCTATACGGAGCGGGAGGATATCCAGAATCTGGTGAAGTCTCAGGGGGAGATTGCCTTAAGCCGGATTGAACGCTATGGGAACGTCATATACCTGATCCCCAGAGAAGAGAATAATTTTCTGGGATTTTCCAAAGCGCAGCTAAAGGCGGCGCTCTGCAAATCCTCCGGTACGGACAAGGATTACTACTTGTCCCAGTTTGTGGTGCTGACGCTCCTGGTGGAATTCTTTGACGGACAGGGGAGCAGCAGTAAGGCGAGAGAATATATCAGGGTGGGAGAGCTTCAGAACTGTATCTCTGCCCGGTTAAAGGAAGGCGCCCGGAGTATGGATGAGGAGGAAGAGGAGAAGGCGGGAATCGCTTTTTCCAATATGCTGGAGGCGTATGAGGCGCTTAAGTCGGATGACAAGGGCTCAAGGGCGAAGACAACGAAGGAAGGGTTTCTGCACCATATTCTGATCTTCCTGCAGAAGCAGGGGCTGATTGAGTATGTGGAACAGGATGAAATGATCAAGACTACGAAGAAGCTGGATAATTTTATGGATTGGAACCTGCTGAATCAGAATAATTACCAGAGAGTGCTGCGGGTACTGGGGGTGACGGAGGATGAGTAAGATACAGGCGGTCAGGCTGATCAATGTGAATTATAATAATAACGCGATAAGGATCAGCGACGAATGCTTTCATCTGAACGGAGAGAGCACACTGCTGTCTCTCAGGAATGGCGGCGGTAAGTCTGTGCTGGTCCAGATGATGCTGGCCCCGTTCGTACACAAGAGATACCGGGACGCAAAAGATCGTCCCTTTGAGAGTTATTTTACAACGAATAAACCGTCGTTTATCCTGGTAGAGTGGGTGCTGGACGGCAAAGCGGGTTATGTGCTCACGGGCATGATGGTGCGAAGAAGCCAGGATATGACAGAGGGAAGCGCGGAGAACCTTGAGATGGTCAATATTATCAGCGAATACCAGGCGCCCTGTATTCAGGATATCCACCACCTCCCGGTGGTAGAGAAAGGGAAGAAAGAGATCATTCTTAAGAATTTTACGGCCTGCAGGCAGATATTCGAGGGCTATAAGAAGGACCGTTCTATGAATTTCTTCTATTACGATATGACGAATCCGGCCCAGTCCAGACAGTATTTTGATAAATTGATGGAATACAAGATCAACTACAAAGAGTGGGAGACGATCATCAAGAAGGTGAACTTGAAGGAATCCGGGCTGTCTGAGCTGTTTGCGGACTGCAGGGATGAGAAGGGACTGGTGGAGAAGTGGTTTCTGGATGCGGTCGAGAGTAAACTGAACAGAGACCGTAACCGCATGAAAGAGTTTCAGACGATTCTGGAAAAATACGTGGGACAGTATAAGGATAATCAGACGAAGATCAGGCGGCGCGACATGATACGCGCCTTCAAGGAAGAGGCGGCGGGAATCCGGCAGAAGGCCGAAGATTATCAGGCCGAGAATGAGAGGCGGCAGTTCCAGGAGAATTTGATAGCGCAGTTTATTGTAGAGCTGAACCGATTGCATGATGCGGCAGAAGGAGAATACCAGGGGATTCTTGATAAGATAGAAGAACTTCGCGAGGGGTTGGCGAGGGTAGAATATGAGAAGCTGTCCAGTGAGATCCACCGGTTGGAGGAGGAACTTAAGTTTCATATCAGTAATCGGGATATGATTGAGATGGAGAAGGAGAATCTTGAGAAGGACGCCAGAAAGACAGAGGATATACTGCATCTTCTGATGTGTGCAAAGCAGCAGAAGAGTGTGGAACAGGAGAGAGAAGATCTGGAACTAATCCGGCAGAAGCTTCTGGTTTCCCGTCAGAGGGAGGAAGATCTGGAGCCGGAGAGGAATACACTGGGATACCGTTTGAGGCAGTATTATGAAGGGCTTCTTGGGGAAAATGAGACGAAACAAAAGGAGAATGCAAAAGTATCAAAGTCGGTGGCAGAAGAGCTTGCCAAGGCGGAAGAAAGGATTGGCAGTCTTGCAGAGGAGCTTCTTTTGAACGCATCTATGGAAGGCGGGCTTAAGAGTGCGGCGGCGTCCTATGACAGAGCCGAGGAGGCGTATAACCGGCGTTATGAGGAAGAGCTTATCCGTAATATTCTTGGTATCTATGAACCGGGAACGCTGGAGATCCGCAGGGAAGCGTATGAGAAAGAGCTTGAGAAGAATGTAAGACGGCGTCTGGAGCTTAAGAAGAGACAGGAGCAGGCAAAGGAACACATAAGGAGCCTTGAGAGGACGGTTCAGGATATTACATCCAGGCAGATCGAAGGAAAGCTTGCGCTGTCCCGGCAGGAGGAAGTGCATAGAGGGTATACCGGGGAACTGAAGGAGCGCAGGACGGTGCTGCGCTATCTGGACCTTGAGGAGACGGTACTCTTTGATACGGAGAGGATTCTTCATGCATCGGAGAGAAAATTACTGGAGATCGCCGGACTCAGGAGGAATCTTGAGAAGGAGGAGGATCTTCTTTGGAAGGAATATCAGAAGCTGACTCAGGGGAAGGTACTGGAGCTGCCGGAAGAACTGGAGCGGGAATTTACGAATCAGGGGATTCATGTAGTCTACGGAATGGAATGGCTTTCCAGGAATGGCTGCACACAGCAGCAGAATCTGGAACTGGTCCGCCGGCATCCGTTTTTGCCCTATGCATTGATTCTGTCCGAGGCGGAGATTCAGAGACTGGCAAAGAATGAAGAGGGGATCTGTACGTCATTTCCCATTCCGATCGTGCCAAGGGAGAAGTTAGATGAGAGCGCAGATAAGCAGAAGGGAGGAGTCATTCGGCTTGCGGAAGTGAGCTTCTATGTGCTGTTCAATGAGAACCTCTTAGACGAGGAGAAGCTTAAGCTTCTGGCAGATGAGAAGGAACGGCAGATTCAGAAGAAGAGAGAAGCGATCGCAATCCGCCAGGCAGAGTATACGGAGTATTTTGAACGTCAGGAGATGGTCAGAAACCAGGAAGTAAGCAAGGAAAGATGGGACGCAAATGAGAAGAAGACAGAGGAGCTTAAAGGGCTGCTCTTAAAGCTTGCGAAAGAGTTAGGAGAGCGCTCGGATGAGTTGTCAGAACTTAAGGGAGAGCTTTCGCAATTTGAGGATGAGATCCGCAAGGCAGGACAGGATATCGGGCATCAGCAGAGGCGGATTGAGGATTTTGAGCGCCTTTGTACGGATTATGAGAGTTATGAACAGAACTTAAGAGATCTGGAAAGATGCAGGAAGGAGGCCGAAAAGCTTGGGCAGAAACAGAGGCTTCTCAAGGAGCAGCAGGAGCGGTTAAGAGAACGGCAGAAGTCAGGAGAGATCGAGAGGAATAACCTGCTCCGTGAAGGAGAAGAACTGAGAAAAGAGGCCCAGAAGTACAAAAGATACGAGAAAGCGGCGCAGACGCCAAAAGAAGGGACAGAACTTCCGGATATCCGGGAGATGCTGGCGAGGTATGCCGCAATCACATCCCATATGTCTCAGGAGATTCAGGAGTTAGAAGAGCAGGAGCAGCGGGCAGGAAGCCGGTATCGGGAGGCGGCGGACGAACTTTTGCACCTGCAGAAAAAGTACGGCCTGAAGAAAGAAGACTGGGTACAGGTTGTCTATAATCGGGAGGAAGAGACCCATCAGGAGATTATACTCGAAGACCGTATGCAAAAGATCGAGGTGAAACAGCGGCTCTGGAATGAAGAAGATAAGCAGATCGCAGTGGTGAATCAGCAGAAGAGCGAACGCCTGGAGCGGATGAAAAGTGAATGCGGCAAGGAAGAGGTGCTGCCCGGGGAGGCGATTCGGAATCAGGACTTTGAAGCGAGAAAGAATCAGCTCCGGTATCAGGAGCGGGAAGCCGAAAAACAGGCGGGCGAACTTAAAGAGAAGCTTCAAAGCTATGATGAGAACTTAACTGCCCTCTCGGAATACAATGACTTTCCGGCGGGGGAAGTGGCCGGGTGGGAGCAGGATTTCGCCGGGATGGACGGGCGCAGCCTTCGAAAGTTTAAGGGCATACTGGTGCGGGATTATAACCAGAAGCTGCGTGACTGTCAGGAGGCAAGGGAACGGCTTGCACGGCTTCTGAATCAGATCGTGCGCATGGAACAGTTCCAGGAGGATTTCTACAGGAAACCGTTAGAAGCTATGCTGGAGCTGACGAATGATGCGTCCTCCGTGCTCAGGCAGCTGTCAACAACGATCCAGTCCTACGACAGCCTGATGGAGAAGCTGGAAGTTGACATCTCTCTGGTGGAGAAAGAGAAGAAGAAGATAGTAGAACTGATGGAAGACTATATCAGGGAAGTGCATCAGAATCTGGGTAAGATCGACCATAATTCTACGATCACTATCCGGGAACGTCCGGTCAAGATGCTGAAGATCCAGCTCCCGGAGTGGGACGACAATGAGAACCTCTATCTGATCCGCCTTAAGGATATGATCGATGAGATCACACAGAAAGGACTCAGGCTCTTTGAACAAAATGAGAATGCACAGGAATATTTCGGAACGCAGATCACGACGCGTAATCTGTATGATAACGTTGTCGGAATCGGGAATGTGCAGATCCGGCTGTATAAGATTGAGGCCTTGCGGGAGTATCCGATCACCTGGGCGGAAGTGGCAAGAAATTCAGGAGGGGAAGGATTCCTCTCGGCGTTCGTCATCCTGTCGAGCCTTCTGTACTATATGAGGAAGGATGATACGGATCTGTTCGCAGACAGGAATGAAGGAAAGGTTCTGGTGATGGATAATCCTTTTGCCCAGACGAATGCGGCGCATCTGTTAAAACCGCTGATGGATGTGGCAAAGAAGACGAACACGCAGTTAGTCTGCCTTACCGGGCTTGGAGGAGAGTCCATCTACAACCGGTTTGACAATATCTACGTGCTGAATCTGATTGCGGCAAGCCTGCGAAGCGGGATGCAGTACCTGAAAGCGGACCATCTAAGGGGCAATGAGCCGGAGACTATGATCGTGTCCCAGATCGAGGTGATGGAGCAGCAGGAGCTGGTATTCTGATAGATGTTGCAATTTCGCGGATTGCACGTTAAAATGATAACGATAGAAATATTATGATCGCAGAGATGATCATAGAAAGTAAGGAGTGGGAAGAAATGGCCAGATATGTGAGAGACCTGGTATTGAACAAACCGGATGATTTTGTGCAGTTTATTATGAATGATTTTCTGCAGAAGAACAGCTTTGTGCTGTCCGACTGGAAGGGAGAGCCGGCGTACCGTACCGGAGACGCCATGATGGAAGGGTACAAATACCTGAAATGGAACTATACGGGAGGTATCTTCCATCTGGAGGCGTGGATGAAGGGAACCTTCGGAGGAGAATGGAATCTCGACGGATTTGTGGGAACCTTGCAGAAGAAACCATATAAGGCGAGCTTAGAACAGTTATTTGCAGCCCTCAACCAGCCGATTCCGATGAATCAGCAGGCAGCGCCGGGACAGCCGATGAACCGGCAGGCAGCGCAAGGGCAGCCGATGCCCAATGTGGTGCCGGTCCATACGGTGGATAATTCTAATGCGGCTACGATGGGATTGGTATTTGGTATTTTCAGCTTGATTTTTGCGTTTTTGATTCCTCTTGTAAGCATCATACTGGCGTGCCTTGGATTCTCGAGGGCGAGGATGGGGGCAGGCTCCAGCAAAGCGGGACTTGCGAAGGCCGGAAAGATCCTCTGCATTATAGGGATCATAGCGGCGTTTGTCATGTGGGGATTGAATATTCTGCTGGCGGTTTCACCGCTTGCGGGAGCTATATACTAATATAATATGCCTGAATCTACTGCCGCTTCAGATAGAACTGGAAGGAACTGTATTCTTCTACTTCACGGTTAATCGGCAGGCCTGCATTCATAAGGGCAGAGCCGGAATACACTTCTTCTCTGTCATTGATACGGTACATGGCATCCGGGTCAAGCCCTTTCGCACGGATATATTCCTGTGGGCCGTTACAGGTCAGATTGGTGACGACGACGCTCAGGAGGGATTCGGACCTGTCCTTGGACACATGCTGCCATGCAGTCATATTGCCGGGTTCAAAGGGATTCGTCAGGCGGTAATAATCTCCTCTGATGATAATCGGATAATATTTGCGGAACAGGTCGCTCTGTTCGCGGCAGACTGCCTGCTCTTCGGGGGTCAGGCAAGTTGCATCCAGCTCATACCCAAAGGTTCCGCACATGGCGACCACGGCCTTTGTCTTGAGCGGAATAAACCGGCCGGTATCTGAGATATGCGCGCCCATCGTGCATACCGGATAGACAAAGGAAGTACCGTAATGGAGCTTTAAGCGGTCAATCGGGTGGTTGTTGTCGCTCACCCAGAATTGCGGATAATAATGGAGCATTGCGGCATCATAACGCCCGCCGCCGCCGGAGCATCCTTCGAATAAGATATCCGGGTGTGCCTTGATGATCTCATCCATCACGCGGTAAAGCCCAAGGATATAGCGGTGGTAGACTTCTCCCTGTCTGTCAGAAGGCAGTTCGTTGGACCAGATATCGGTCAGCGAACGGTTGATATCCCATTTGACATAGAAGATATTGGCATCGTCAAGGATTGAGTTGATATTCTTTATCAGATAATCCTGCACATCTTTTCTGCTCATATCCAGGGCCATCTGATTCCGGCTGCGCACGGCATGTCGCCCCGGAATCTGCATGGCCCATTCGGGATGTGCACGGTAGAGGTCACTGTCTTCCGAGACCATCTCAGGCTCGAACCAGATACCGAATTTCATATCCAGGTCATTGATCTGTTCTACCAGTTTATGGAGTCCGCATTTGATCTTGTCTGTGTTCACATACCAGTCGCCAAGCCCGCTGTTGTCATCGTCACGCTTGCCAAACCACCCGTCGTCCATGACGAGCAGATCGACTCCCATATTTTTGGCGGCTTTGGCGATCTCCACCAGCTTCACATCATCAAAATCCATGAATGCGGCTTCCCAGCTGTTGATCAGCACCGGACGCTGTACCTCCTGAACGAATTTGCTGCGGCACAGGTTTGTCCGATAGAAATCATGGTACAGATGAGAAAGGCCGGTAAATCCATGTTCGCTGAATGCCATGACAACCTCCGGAGCTTCGAAAGTCTCCTGTGGTTTTAATTCATATACAAACTGCTTTGGGTGGATTCCCATTACAAGGCGAAGCTGGTCATACTGGTCAAGCTCTATCTCTGTAAGGAAATTGCCGCTGTACATCAGAGAGAATCCATAGCATCGGCCGTGATCTTCCGTGGCGTCCCTGTCGCAGAGGACGGCAAACGGATTCTGCTGGTGGCTGGATGAACCGCGTACGCTGCCGATGGTGTGGATATGGTGAGTCATATGCTGGCGTTCTACCTGCCGCTCCTGACCGTATCGTCCCGGAAGGCTTACCAGGTCAAAGTCTGCACCGTTCAAAAAATCCAGGCAGACGGACATAATCTTTTTAAGCTGAATAGATGCAGTGCCGGAATTGATGACCTTCACGGCTCTTGTGATGATATCGGCCTCTTCGAATACACTGTAGAGAAGCAGGACCGAGACGCCGGTGATCTCATCTGCCAGAGTAATCTCAAGCGTATCTGCGGTGTCATCTTCATTTGCAAATACGCAGGGGAGAGTATCTAATTGATATTTGCCCTCTGTGATCGTAAAACCGGCCGCTTTGCCGCAAAAAGAATAGCTTCCGTTGGAATTAACTACTTCGATACTTGCGGTGCGGAAATCCCCCTGCTGCTGCGTGCTGAATTCCTGGGGCTGTGCGTCCAGAGAGAAAGTCCGTTCATGTCTGGATTCATAAGGGTTGCCGGAGAATCCCCGGTCATATTGCATAATCTGGTAGGACATATCCGTATCGCGGATAGACGGTCCATAGTAGAGATGAAGAAGGTAGTCAAGATTGCCGATCTTCATCTGATAAGACGTATGTCTCGTGTGTAAGGTGATGGTTTTTGATGCCTCGTTAAAAATAATTCCCATAAATCTTACAGTCCTCCTAAATAATTCCATTTATTAAAAGTATAACATGATTGTTAAAAAATACACTCGGCATAATGATAGAAAAAATGGGGAAATTTTAGTGTAGTTTTTCGATTGATTTTTATATCCGGGTATACTTTTTATATGTTTGTACAAGAATAGGGAAATATATAGTTATTGGACGGAGGGTACAAAAGTGGTGGAGATGAGATCGATTTGGACAGAAGATGTAAGGTTACCGCGTTTTAAAAAGCTTACAGGAAGCAAAAAAACGGATGTGCTGATCGTCGGAGGCGGGATCGCAGGGCTTCTGTGTGCTTATTTTCTGGAGAAAGCGGGTGTGGAATATATACTCGCAGAGAGGGATCGGATCTGCTCGGGGATCACGAAGAATACTACGGCGAAGATCACTTCCCAGCATGGCCTGATCTATCATAAGCTCCTGAAAAGTGTGGGGACGGAGAAGGCGAAGATGTATCTGGACGCCAATCAGGACGCGGTCCGTAAGTTCGCGAGGCTTTTAAGAAGAATGGACTGTGACCATGAAGTGAAACCATCTTATGTCTATTCAAGAAAAGATAAAAAGAAGCTTGAAAAGGAAGCGGAAGCATTGTCGAAAATCGGTTTTCAGCCTTTGCTCTCAGATGCAGGAGAGCTGCCGATCGGGACAGTGGGTGCAATCGGATTCGCCGGTCAGGCACAGTTTCATCCTCTTAAGTTTCTGTGCAGGATCGCAGAAGGGCTGAACATATATGAAGACACATTCGTCCGGGAATTTACGGAAAATACGGCGCATACAGAAGAGGGAAGCATTGCTTTTGACCGGCTGATATTTGCGACACATTTTCCGATAGACAATAAGCACGGAATGTATGCCTTGAAAATGTACCAGCACCGCTCCTATGTGATTGCGCTTGAGGGAACGCCAGGGCTTAGCGGGATGTATGTGGATGAGGCGGTGGATGGATTGTCGTTCCGGAATTACAAGAATTATCTTCTCCTGGGCGGAGGCGCCCATAAGACCGGTAAGATCGGGGGCAACTGGGAAGAGCTGAGAAATTGCGCCCGGTTGTATTATCCTAATCTGGATGAGAAGTATTACTGGGCGGCGCAGGACTGTATGACGCTGGATGGAATCCCCTATATCGGGCAATATTCGCGGAGTATGCCCAACAGCTATGTGGCTTCGGGGTTCAACAAATGGGGGATGACATCGTCTATGGCGGCGGCGTCCATCCTGACGGATCTGATACTGGGGAAAGAGAATCCATATGCGCCGGTATTCTCTCCTTCAAGAAATATGATAAAGCCGCAGCTTTTCGTCAATGGATGTTCTGCCATTGCTAATCTGTTCACCATATCTGAAAAACGCTGCCCCCATCTTGGATGTGCCCTGCAGTGGAACAGGTCGGAGCATTCCTGGGACTGCCCCTGTCACGGCTCCAGATTCGACGGGTTTGGGAAATTACTGGACAATCCGGCGAATGGGGATCTGCAGTAAGCTAAGAGGCTGCCGCATTAAGAAAAATCCTGCTTAATGCGGCAGCCCCTCCAGTTTTGGCATCTTCTGTGTCTGTATATTTGCTTAGATCTTCTCAAAATCCGCTGCGCCGTGCTTGCAAAGCGGGCATACGAAATCATCAGGCAGTTCGTCGCCTTCGTAAACATAACCACATACTACACATACATAACCTTTCTTGCCTTCCGTCTCCGGTTTCGGCTTTACATTGCTCTGGTAGTAGTTATAGGTCATCGTCTCTACATTGGAGATCACACGCGCTTCCGTGACTGTACAGATGAACATACCGTGTGTATCCAGGTCAACGTACTGCTCCACCTTCAGAGACATGAAGGAATTGATGTATCTTGGGAGGAATATCAGTCCGTTATCCGAACGAAGCGGTGAGCATCCTGCAAACTTGTCCACGGTTCTTCCGCTCTGGAAACCGAAATTCTCAAATACCTTGAACGGGGCATCTGTAGACAGGCAGTTGATGTTCATAATACCGGTCTGTTTGATAATATGGTGTGAATAGTTATCCTTATTAATGGTGACCGCGATACGGTTCGGTGTATTTGTGACCTGCGTAACCGTATTAACGATCAGTCCGTTATCCTTCTTGCCGTCGTTAGAAGTAACGACATAGAGTCCGTATCCGATCTTAAACAGTGCAGTCAGATCGTTTTTGTCGGCGGTCTCGTCATGCTGTGCCAGATAGTTCTGGCAGAATTCGTCGGCGAGGGCATCGAGCTGTGCGCTGCTCTCTTCATTCAGCGCAGAGTGGATGTGTACGGTAGTCTCTGCGAAGGTCAGTTTCTTTGAGCCTTCCAGCATCTGCCGCATGGTCTTGGCAGCCTGCGGCGCCCAGGAGCCGTTCTCGATCAGGCCCACAAAGCGGTTCTGATAGTTACGCTCGGTCAGGTGTTCGATGAATTCGCGCATGAACGGGAAGATATCGGCATTGTAGGTTGTGGTGGCAAGAATTAATTTGCCGTAACGGAATGCGTCTGCCACAGCGCTTGACATATCACAGCGTGCAAGATCGTAGACAACGACCTGCGGGCAGCCTTTCCGGCGCAGCTTGTCCGCCAGTGTCTCCACGGCCTTTCTGGTGTTGCCGTATATGGAGGTGTAGGCAATAACGATACCGGTTTCCTCCACATTATAAGAAGACCAGGTGTTATAGAGCCCGAGATAATAACCCAGATTCTCCTTGAGCACCGGTCCGTGCAGAGGGCAGATGGTCTGTATGTCAAGGGTTGAAGCCTTCTTAAGAAGCCGCTGAACCTGTGCGCCGTATTTGCCCACGATCCCGATGTAATAGCGGCGTGCCTCATCCGTCCAGTCCTCTTCCACGTCAAGGGCGCCGAATTTGCCGAAGCCGTCGGCAGAGAACAGTACTTTGTCGAAGCTGTCATAGGTAACGATGACTTCCGGCCAGTGTACCATGGGGGCGGTCACGAAGGTCAGTTCATGCTTTCCAAGGGAGAGGGTATCGCCTTCTCCTACCACGATCTGTCTGTCTGCAAAATCAGTCCCGAAGAACTGTTTCATCATGGCGAATGCCTTGACGGAGGATACGATCCTGGTATCCTTGTATACGTTCATAAAGTTCGCGATATTGGCCGAATGGTCAGGTTCCATATGCTGCACGATCAGATAGTCGGGCTTGCGGGAGCCAATCACGGCCTCGATGTTATCCAGCCATTCATGAGTGAAGCGGGCGTCAACAGTATCCATTACGGCCACTTTCTCGTCCATAATTACGTAAGAATTATAGGACATGCCGTTCTTGACCACATATTGGCCTTCGAACAGATCCACCGCGTGGTCGTTCACACCGGCGTACTTAATGTCGTTTGTAATATCCATGGGTAATCACTCCTGTTCTTTTTTTAAATCTGCCATCGGCAAAGGCGGATGACAGGACGCGCATCTGTGCGCTTTTTAGATTATAGCACACGAAAGGATAAAAATACACGGGCCTGGTGAAAAATTTTGAAGAAGAAATCAATAATACAACACGGTACTGGAATAATTATATCCCTTACTATATAATGGAGATGAGAGAATATGATATGGGGAGGGAGAAGGATGGAGAAAGATACGTCTAATACGATCAAACGGGCAGAGAGGTTTCAGGTGCTGCTGATCGGAGAAGGAATTGTAGTCGGAGGGATCGCGGGGCTCGTGATTGTCCTGTATCGGATGGTTCTCGAATATGCCGGGCGATGGCTGAATCAGATCCTTGCGTACTGCAGGCAGAATCCGTTTAGAATCGCCGTATGGTTCCTGATATTGGTTTTGCTGGCGTGGCTTGTGGGAAGGCTTTTAAAGTATGAACCGATGATCTCAGGCAGCGGAATTCCGCAGCTTGAAGGTGAGATGACAGGAAAGCTTGACCAGAGATGGTGGCGGGTGCTCCCTGCCAAATTCTTCGGAGGATTCCTGTGCCTTCTGGGAGGAATGGCGCTTGGGCGGGAAGGACCGTCGATCCAATTGGGGGCTATGGTAGGGAAAGGTGTCTCTAAAGGACTGGACCGGGGAACAACGGAGGAGAGATATCTTCTGACCTGCGGTGCAAGCGCCGGGCTTGCGGCGGCATTCCATGCACCGCTGGCAGGTGTGATGTTTTCTTTGGAAGAGGTTCATAAGAATTTCTCGGTATCCGTATTGGTGTCGGTCATGACGGCGTCCCTGACGGCAGACTTTATGGCGTCCACGGTGATGGGAGTGGAGTCTGTGTTCCAGTTCGAGATTGTTCAGGCGCTGCCTCCGGAATATTACGGAATGATTCTGGTATTAGGGCTCGTACTGGGAGTACTCGGTGCATTCTATAACTGGTTTACGTTAAAAGTACAGTCTATGTATCGACGTGCCAGGGGCTTAAGTGTGACACAGAAGCTTATGATACCGTTCCTGTGTGCGGGCGTGCTGGGATTTACTATGCCGCAGTTTCTGGGAAGCGGGCACGCGCTGCTTGACTATCTGACAACAGAGGATGTGCTGCTTTGGACGATTATATTTATCTTCGCAGGAAGATTTATCTTCTCGGCAGTTTGCTTCGGGTCGGGAGCGCCGGGCGGGATATTCTTCCCGCTGCTGGTACTGGGCGGTTATATCGGGGGAGCATTTGCGACGGTGTGCGTGCAGTATATGGGCCTGGATATGATGTATATCAATAACTTTGTCGTGCTGGCGATGGCAGGGTATTTTGCGGCAATCGTGCGGGCGCCGCTGACGGGGATCATATTGATCTTTGAGATGACCGGCTCTATGAGCCAGATGCTGTCGTTGTCCATCGTGTCTGTTGTGGCATATATGGTTGCGACTTTGCTTAGGTCGAAACCGATCTATGAAAGCCTTCTGGAGAGGATACTTGAACAGCAGGGGCAGCAGGCAGCCGCGGATCATGGTCAGAAGGTGCTGTCGAATTTTGTGGTGCTTCAGGGATCTAAGCTTGAAGAAGCACTGGTCAGTGAGATTGAGTGGCCTAATAATTGTCTGCTGGTGGCGATTCAGCGCGGGTCGGATGAGATCATTCCCAGAGGGAGGACAAGGCTTCAGACAGGAGACGTGCTTGTAGCGATGACGAATGAAAGAGATGTATCTGCTGTGCATGATGAGATGGAACGGTTGTGCCGGGAGGTGTATGGGAGGTAGACAAAGTGAAAGAATTTCATGTGACAGGAACCTGTAATCCCAAGTGGCACTATATGGTAGATATCAGTGACCGGGTGGAGCGGATTGCGAAAGAATATATTGCAAAAGGAAAATATTTTACAATAAACAGGGCACGGCAATATGGTAAAACAACCATGATGTTTTTGCTTAGAAGATATTTACAGGAAAAATATATAGTAGTGTCTATCAGTTTTGAGGCGGCAGATGAATTATTTGTTTCTCCATATGCTTTAGCGGTTGGGTTACAGCGAAGTATTGGAAGCCAGCTTCGTATGCAGAAGATTACGAAGGATATCCTTAAGAAATGGGAAGCGCCGATTTCTAAAGAGTTTGCCATGAGCGATTTTGGAGAACGGATTACAGAATTGTGCAAGGATTGTGATCGTAAGATTGTGCTGATGATTGATGAAGTTGATAAGAATTCTGGTAATCAGGTGTTTCTTGGATTCCTTGGATTATTGCGGAGCAAATATCTTGCCCAGACAGGCGGTATTGATGCTACATTTCAATCGGTGATACTTGCAAGTGTCTATGATATTAAGAATCTTAAGTTAAAGATTCGGCCGAATGAGGAAACAAAGTACAACAGTCCATGGAATATAGCAGAAGATTTTAATATGGATCTGAGCTTCAGACCGAAAGATATTGCCGGGATGCTTATGGAATATGATGCGGATTATTCGATTGGAATGGATATTTCTGCAGTGAGCCAATGGATATATGATTATACCAGCGGATATCCTTATATGGTATCTCGGATCTGCAAGCTGATTGATGAGAGGATTACCGGGACAGAGGAGTTCCCAAAGAAGGAAGATGCATGGACACAGGGAGGTTTTTTGGAGGCCGTCAGATTGTTTTTGAAAGAACCGAATACATTGTTTGACGATATGGTGAAAAAACTGCATGAATATCCGGCAATAAAAGATATGATGTGTAATATTCTGTTCCGTGGAATTCGGTATTCTTTTGAAATAGATAATCCGAATATTAATATTGGTATTATGTTCGGGTTTATCAAGGAAAAGGGTAATGTAGTTTTGATTGCAAACAGATTATATGAGACAAAGATGTACAATCTTTTTCTTTCAGAGGCGGAACAGGATGAGTTAAATCATGGCAATTCTATATCTGTTAATAATCAGTTTGTTGTTCATGGAATGCTTCAGATGAGGCTGGTAATGGAAAAGTTCTATGAGTATTATGAAGAAATATTTAGGAATTGTGATGAAAAATTTATAGAAGATGAAGGAAGACGCATTTTTTTAATGTATCTGAGACCGATTATAAATGGCGCGGGAAATTATTATATTGAAGCGCAGACACGAGATGGTACAAGGACGGATGTGATTGTAGATTACAGATCTCAGCGTTTTATCATTGAAATGAAGTTGTGGAGGGGAGATGCCTATAATCAGCGAGGGGAAGAGCAATTATTTGAGTATCTGGGTTTTTACGGGGAAGAAACAGGGTATCTTCTAAGTTTTAATTTTAATAAAAGGAAACAGACAGGGGTCAAAGAAATTATGCTTGGAGGAAAGAAAATAGTAGAAATTGTTGTGTAGTCGTATTCAATATGCATATTTCTGCCAGTTTTTCTACAGACTAAGAGAAAATGTAGAAAGAAGGCATAGAATATGGAAGAACAAACAATCACTCTTTTGGAGGAATGCAACTCAGGGTGCAAGATGGCGGTCAACAGTATTGAACGGCTCAAAGATTTCGTTATTAATGCAGAACTGGATAAGGTATTGGAGACATATAAGGCAAAGCACAAAGAGTTGGAAGAAGAGTCTTCGAAACTGTTAAAAGAAGCCGGACAGAATGAGAAGCAGCCTGACCGGCTTGCGGCAGCATTTTCCTGGATCACGACTGAGGTGAAGATGATGCTTAAGGATGACAGCACACAGATAGCCAAGATTCTGATGAATGGCTGTAATATGGGAATTCAGTCTGTCAGTGAGTGTATGAACAAATGTCGGGACGCATCCTGCGCAAGCTTGTCCCTGGCAAAAAAATTGGTGAAATGCGAAGAGAAGCTCATGGAGGATATGAAAAAGTTTTTGTAGAAGAAATTGTTTTGAAGAGGAGACCGCAATGGCAAAAAAATTCAATGTCACGGGATTATGTCTGCCGGAATATCACTATATGGTAGATATTTCTGATAAAATAGAGAAAATCAAGACATATATTGAAGCCGGGGAATATTTTACAATTAATCGGGCGAGACAATATGGAAAAACAACTACTCTTGAAGCGTTGAAAGACAAGATTAAAGAAGATTATGTTGTATTTTCTGTTAGTTTTGAAGGTATGACGAGTGAATCGTTTGCGGATGAGAATGCTTTTTGTATGAGATTCTTTGGTCTGCTTTATGATACGGTCGAGTTTGGAGAAGTAGAAGGCATTCCTGACGGATTGAAAGAAGAATTGTACAGGCTCAGTGCGGGTGAATCTGGGAAAATGAATTTTCGGGCTATGACAAATATGATCATCAGGATATGTAGAGAGTCTTCGTATCCGGTAGTGCTTATGATCGACGAGATAGACCAGGCAAGCAACAATGAGATCTTTGCTGCCTTTTTAGGCCAGTTAAGAGATTTGTATCTGAAGCGAAATAAGAGACAGACCTTTCGCTCAGTGATTCTTGCGGGAGTGCAGAATATAAAAAATCTGAAGATCAAGATGCGTTCGGAAAAGGAACATGAGAAGAATAGTCCGTGGAATATAGCAGCCGATTTTGACGTGGATATGAGTCTGCAGAAAGATGGGATAAGCGGTATGCTGAGGACGTATGAGGCGGATTATCATACGGGAATGGATATAGAAGATATTTCCGGGATGATCTATGATTATACGTCGGGGTATCCATTTCTTGTGTCTCGCATCTGCAAGCTGATTGATGAAAAGATCGCAGGAAACGAGACATTCAGGGATAAAAAAACCGCATGGACGAAAGAGGGAGTTTTAGCTGCAATCCGTATTCTGATTGCGGAAAAGAATACGCTGTTTGAATCACTTACCGGAAAGCTTGAGGATTATCCAGAACTAAAAGAGATGATTAGTGAAATCCTTTTCTCGGGGAAAAGTATACCATTTCGGCCACTGAATCCGGTGATAGGGATGGCAGCTATGTTTGGATTTGTTAAGAATAAGGACGGTGATATAGCCATTGCAAACCGGGTTTTTGAGACTGTTCTTTATAATTTATATCTTTCTGAAGAGGAAATACAGAAGAATGATATTTACAATGCGGCGGTAAGGGAAAAAAACCAGTACGTGATTCGTTTATGTAAAGAGCTTTATTAAGAAAATTTATAGAAGAGAGAAAAAAATCCTTGAAATTCTAAAAAGAGTGTGCTAATATGTAAAGCAAATTTTAAAATTTTAATCTAGTAAAGCAATGAAAGAGACTCTGTCCTTTGGAACTTGACAGGAATGAGGCGTCACCGACTGAGAGCGCCCCTTGAGGAATAAGGACAATAGGGAACACTCTGGAGCAGACCGATTGAACAATGTCAGAGGGCAACAGCGGATAGAAAAGTAGGTCGGTACGTGGACGCGCGTTAAGCGAAAGAGGGGAATCCCTTTCTGACAGGGGTTCAATGCGGGTGGTACCGCGGATCATTGTAAGATATCCGTCCTGGAATACAGTCATGTATTCCGGGACTTTTTACGTTCTGGAGTTATGATAAGGAGGACAATCATGGATTATATGACAGGTGTAAGACAAAGAGAAACATTGGAGATCAGTGAGCTTCTGAGGACGGCCAAGTCCGGACAAAAGGTAAAGGTCAATGGAGCAGTCCACACGGTCCGGGATATGGGTACGGTAGCATTCGTAATTTTAAGAAAACGGGAAGGGCTGCTTCAGGGCGTTTACGAGGAAGGCATTGCAGAATTTAAGCTGAAAGATATTAAAGAAGCATCAACCATAGAGATAGAGGGTATATTGGAAAAAAATGAAAAGGCGCCGAACGGGATTGAGATTCGCATGGAAAAGCTTAAAGTCTTAAGTGAGCCGGCAGATGACAGGATGCCGCTTGCGATCTCCAAGTGGAAACTAAAAACATCTCTGGAGGCCAAGCTGAACTATCGTTCTATTTCCCTGAGAAATGTAAGGGAGCGTGCAAAGTTCAGGATTCAGGAAGGTCTTACGCGGGCATTTCGGGATTTCCTCTACGGCCAGGGGTTTACGGAGATCCACACGCCGAAGATCGGCGCGAAAGGCGCGGAGGGCGGAGCAAATATCTTCAAGCTTGATTATTTCCATCATCCGGCAGTGCTGGCACAGAGCCCGCAGTTCTATAAGCAGATGATGGTGGGAGTGTTTGACCGGGTATTTGAAACGGCGCCGGTGTTCCGTGCAGAAAAGCACAACACGAAGCGCCATCTGAATGAATACACCAGCCTGGATTTCGAGATGGGGTATATCGATGGATTTGAGGATATTATGGCGATGGAGACGGGATATCTTCAATATGCTATGGAGCTGCTTTCAAAGGAATATGCGAAGGAACTTAAGGTACTTGACATTACTCTGCCGAAGACAGAACAGATTCCGGCGGTAAGGTTCAGTGAGATTAAGGAAGCCGTTTCCCGGAAATATGGTCATAAGATGAGGAATCCCTTTGATCTGGAGCCAGAAGAAGAATTACTGATCGGACAGTACGCGAAAGAGGAGTGGGACAGTGATTTCGTGTTCGTGACGCATTATCCGTCCAAAAAGCGTCCGTTTTATGCTATGGACGACCCGGAGGATGCGAGATATACGCTGAGTTTTGATCTTCTGTTTGGCGGAATGGAGATCACGACGGGAGGACAGAGAATTCATGATTACCGGATGCTCACGGAAAAGATTGCGGCGAGGGGAATGACAGAAGAAGGGATGGAGGACTACCTCGATACATTTAAGCATGGAATGCCGCCCCACGGAGGACTTGGAATTGGCCTGGAACGTATGACGATGAAGCTTGTCGGGGAGGATAACGTGAGAGAGACCACCTTATTCCCAAGGGACTTAAGCAGGCTGGAGCCGTAAGGGTGGAGGCAGGCTAGAGTCGTCAGGAATTGTTCATAAGGATGATCGTAGGAGGATAGATATGGCAAATAAAATTTCAGATGAAACAATTGAATATGTTGGAATTCTGGCAAAATTGGAACTGTCCGGCGAGGAGAAGGAGAATGCCAAGGCAGATATGGAGAAAATGCTGGATTATATAGATACACTGAATGAGCTGGATACGGACGGGGTAGAGCCGATGTCACACGTATTTCCCGTTCACAATGTTTTCCGGGATGATGTGGCAAGCCAGGCGGACGGAAGTGCAGACACCCTTGCGAATGCCCCGCTTAAGAAGGATAACAGCTTCAAAGTACCAAAAACGATCGGATAGGAGGTGCAGGGGATGGATATCACAAGTTTGACGGCAGTAGAATTAGGGAAGAAGATAAAGGCGAAAGAGATCTCGGCAGTTGACGCGGTAAAGGCCTCGTTAGATCAGATCGACAGGGTTGAGAAGGATGTACACAGTTTTGTGACCATTGACAGAGAAGGGGCATGCAGGCGCGCCGAAGAAGTACAGAAGCAGATTGATGACGGAAGTCTTAACGGACCGTTGGCGGGAGTGCCGGTGGCAATTAAGGATAATATGTGTACAAAGGATATGCTGACTACCTGCAGCTCGAAGATACTGGAGAACTTCAGACCTGCATTTATGGCGGAGGCGGTCAGGAATCTTGAGAAGGCGGGAGCGGTTATCATAGGGAAGACGAACATGGACGAATTCGCCATGGGAAGTACGACGGAGACCTCGTATTTTGGAGTGACGAGGAATCCATGGAACCTGGAGCATGTTCCGGGCGGTTCCTCCGGCGGCTCCTGTGCGGCAGTGTCGGCAGAGGAATGTCCTTATGCGCTGGGATCTGATACAGGCGGCTCCATCCGTCAGCCAAGTGCATTCTGCGGAGTGGTGGGCATCAAGCCGACCTATGGGACAGTGTCACGGTATGGATTGATTGCGTATGGGTCTTCGCTGGATCAGATCGGGCCGATCGCCAGGGATGTGACGGACTGCGCGGCGGTTCTGGAAGTAGTCGCATCTCATGATCCAAAGGACAGTACCTCTATTGAACGGAAAGAATATGATTTTACAAATGCCCTGGTTGATGACGTGAGAGGCATGCGGATCGGTATCCCCAGGGATTACTTTGGCGAAGGGCTGGATGCAGAGATCAAGGAGAAGATTCTGGCGGCAGTCAAAGTATTAGAGGAACGGGGCGCTGTGGCGGAAGAATTCGACTTAAGTCTGGTACAGTATGCAATCCCGGCTTATTATGTGATCGCATCCGCGGAGGCAAGCTCGAATCTGGCGCGGTTTGACGGGGTGAAATACGGCTACCGGACAGAAGATTACGAAGGACTTCACAACATGTATAAGAAGACACGTTCCGAAGGATTTGGGGCGGAGGTGAAGCGCCGGATCATGCTGGGTTCCTTCGTGCTAAGTTCCGGCTATTATGATGCGTATTATCTGAAGGCCCTGCGGACCAAGGCATTGATCAAGCAGGCATTTGACAAGGCATTCGCCAGATACGATGTAATCGTCGCACCGGCATCTCCGACAACGGCACTGAAACTGGGTCACAGCCTGAGTGATCCGATGAAAATGTACCTGGGAGATATCTATACGGTATCCGTAAACCTGGCAGGGCTTCCGGGAATCAGTGTTCCGGTGGGAACAGATTCTAAGGGATTGCCGGTGGGAATGCAGATCATCGGGAATTGCTTCGAGGAGAAGAAGATTATCCGGGCGGCATATACACTGGAACAGACGAGAGCTTACGAAAGACCAGAGATCGCAAAGAATGCGGCAGGGGTACGGGAGCATGAGGCAGGCAGTCAACAGAAAATGTCGGATGCCGGGAAGCAGACGGAAGGAGGCGCAGCGTAATGGCAAAGCAATATGAGACAGTGATCGGGCTGGAGGTCCATGTAGAGCTTGCGACAAAGACGAAGATATTCTGTTCCTGCAGTACGGAATTCGGCGGAGCGCCCAACACCCATACCTGTCCGGTATGTACGGGAATGCCGGGCTCTCTTCCGGTCTTGAATAAACAGGTAGTAGAATATGCCATGGCGATTGGTCTGGCAACGAATTGTGAGATCACGAAGATCTGCAAATTCGACCGCAAGAATTATTTTTATCCGGATAACCCGCAGAATTACCAGATATCACAGCTATATCTTCCGATTGCGAGAAATGGATATGTAGAGATAGAAACAGGCGACACGAAGAAAAAAGTCCGCATTCACGAGATGCATATGGAAGAGGATGCGGGGAAATTAATCCACGATGAGTGGGACGACACCTCTCTGGTGGATTACAACCGAAGCGGAGTCCCTCTGGTGGAGATCGTATCGGAGCCGGATATGCGCTCGGCGGATGAGGTGATCGCCTATCTGGAAAAGCTACGTATGATCATCCAGTATCTCGGTGCGTCAGACTGTAAACTGCAGGAAGGGTCTATGCGTGCAGACGTCAATCTGTCTGTGAGAGAAGCAGGTACGAAGGAATTCGGTACCAGAACCGAGATGAAGAACCTGAACTCTTTTAAAGCAATTGCAAGAGCCATCGAAGGGGAGCGGGAGCGTCAGATTGAGCTGCTGGAAGAAGGAAAGACGGTCATCCAGGAGACCAGAAGATGGGATGATAATAAGGAGTCCTCTTATGCCATGCGTTCAAAAGAAGATGCACAGGATTACCGTTATTTCCCGGAGCCGGATCTGGTGCCGATCGTGATCAGTGACGAGTGGATCGAACAGATCCGTGCGAGACAGCCGGAACTTCGGACAGAGAAGCTTGCGCGATACAGGAAAGAATTCGATATTCCTCAGTATGATGCAGAGATCATCACGGGCTCGAAGCACATGGCGGATATCTTCGAGGCGGCTACGGCGATCTGCGGGAAGCCAAAGAAAGTGTCCAACTGGCTGATGGTGGAGACGCTGCGCCTGCTAAAAGATCACGGTATGGAACCGGAGGAGATATCATTTTCGCCGGAAAACCTGGCGAAGCTGGTCAATCTGACAGAAAGCCGTGCGATCAACAGTTCAGTCGCAAAAGAAGTATTTGAGAAGATATTCGCAGAGAATATTGACCCGGAAGCCTATGTCGAAGAACACGGACTTAAGATGGTCAGTGATGAAGGGGCGCTTGAGGAAGTGCTGAAAAAGGTGATCGCAGACAATCCAAAGGCCGTGGAGGATTACCACGGCGGTAAGGAAAAGGCTCTTGGGGCACTGGTAGGACAGACTATGAAAGCTATGAAAGGAAAGGCAGATCCTGGAATGGTGAACCAGAAGTTAAGGGAGATGCTTTAGAAAAACGCTCTGTCTGTAAATAGGTTCCATAATATTGGAAGATGATCATTCTGATATTATGGAACCATATTTGAGACAATTATACGACGGCTTCTATTATGGTTTTATTGCCAAGTTTAATTTCCTTGATGCCGGTTTCTTTGTTCTTATTAAAATTAAAACTGAGCAAATATCCCTTGTCTTTGTGGTAATATTCCAGATAATCCGTCAGTTGCTTCTCGCCTCTTGCGTTGTATTCATTGCCGTACCATTTCTTTAATTCAATAATGTATTGTTCTCCTAGATAATCCACGATAACATCTGTACGTCTTGCATCTCTTGTCTGGGCCTCAATGTAATAATTCCCGGCGCCATTGATGATCGGACGTAAAAACATCAGGAAAATCTTACGCCCATGTTTTTCAATAAATTTGTCATCATTGTCATTATAAATATCTGTAAAATACTCTACAAATTTTTCCAGAGTCATCTCCATGTCAAGTTGTCCGTCATGAATAAAGTAATTTTTATCGCGCTGCGCCATAGCGCCAATTTTGCTTGAAAGTTCTTCTTCAGAAAGAAAATAATTATAAAGACGCATCTCAAAGATACGGTTTGTAATCTGCACTTTTCCATTCTTGTTGACAACATATCCAAACATGTGGGCAAGATTGATTTCTTTAGTATCCGGGTTATATGAGAATTCATTTCCCTGGAATAAGATAACCTGAAACATCAGTTTCATTGACGGATATTCTTCGATGTGCCGGATCAGGCTTTCAAATAGCGGCGTGGGGTTGATCAACAGCTTTTTAACAGCTTCCTCAACAGCGGCCCTGGACCATGTATTTGCCGGACTTATAAAATCACTGTCCAGGAATAGATGTTCATCGATGGACTTGCATATTGATGAAACCAGAACAGGATATCCGGACGTATACAGGTAAATTTCTTTCGCTATATCCGGGATATTCATTCCGGTATGGTGATCCGCTTCATATTCTTCCAGCATGGCTGCGATCTGAGCAGGTGAAAAGCTCATATCCATATCAAAATCTGCAGCAATGTTCCAGGGACTATTATATAAATGCTCCGCTTCGGGGCGGATTTTTAATTTCAGATTTTTAATGTCATATACTCCGGCAAGAATTACGGAATGGAAAGCAGGGGTATCTTCACGCTCCAGGTAATATCCGCGCAGCTGTGCCAGAAAATCAAGAAATACCTGATTGTTGCTTGCGCTGTATCTTTGGAGGGTAATGTGCAAAGCGCTGTGGACAGTTTTTTGACAAATGCTCTTGTAAATGAGGCTTCATTTTCAAAATTGTCTGTTGAAAACTTTTGGAAATCCAATGAAAATATAACATAATCTTTTTCTAAATATTTTGCCAAAGCTTTAAGCATTGTGGTTTTTCCGTATTGGCGTCCTCTGTTGATGATGAAATATTCTCCATTGTCGATATAGGTATCTTTGATGATCTTCAATCTGTCATCTAGTCTTACCATATAATGTTTACTGGGACTACAGAAACCGGTTGTGTTAAATCTGCGTGCCATCTACGTTTCCCTCCGTTTCAATCACAAAGTGTATCTGTTTGTTCTCATCTGCCGATGCAGCGAGTACGTTCAGAAATGCGGTGGCATAATTCCCAAGATGCTCGGTCAGGTCATTTTGATGTCTGACATGAATCCACATTTCCTCCTGCATATCTGTCAGGCAGTCATAGAGAGCGTCCAGATTCCTCCCGTACCAATCCGGGAATCCTGGCAGATCTGCCAGGATTTCATGCAGTATTTCCCGATCCTTAATCATCTTACCATCTAATATACATCTGTACATATTCACTCTTCTCCATATAAAAGTTCAAAGGATTCATAATGATCTTCCGTATAATAGATCAGGCCGTCGTTGGAAAATACGATTCGCTTTGCGCCGCGTTTGTCTGCTCCCAATGTGTCGATGTCGCATTCCGTGTATGTCCGGCCTTCTTTCTCCGGCAAACTTCCCTCATAGTTGCCAAAATGGCTGCCGCCGATGCATTTGCCAGGGGCGTAGGGCTCCAGGGAGCCGCCCTGCCAGCCCAGCTTTTCAGCTTCTTTTTTCGTGATAAAATTAGGCGGAAGATGCCCATAAATATAGATGTACCGCGCTACGTCATCTTTACTGCTGTAGGTTCCGTCTTCCGCGGGTTCTGCCGTTTCTTCATCTGTTGATGTATCTGTTTCGCTTTCTGCAGCCTGATTGACCGCAGTGCCGCCTGTATTCCCGTCATCATTTTTCTGTACCGCACTGCATCCGGTTAGAAACAACGCAGAGATCAACAAAGATGCCAGAAAATATTGCAGCCATTTTTTCTCTTTCAGACGATTCTTTAAAATATGCTTCATATCAACAAGCCCTCCTTGTACATACAATAGCATATATTAGAAATCGGCGCTACCGGTATTTCAGCCCTTTCTTATTTTGTTCAAATCGCCGGTGAGTGCCGTATTTCCAGTGTCCTCCTTCGCTATTATATCGAAAAGTATTATATCAGACAGACGGGCAAATAACAAGAAAACCGGGAATGTACAATCCTATGAATAGTGCCGTTTTTGTGAGTGCGTCCAAGATTTGTCAGATTTGGGGGTGCCATTTGCCGGGGGATGTGATATGATATTGAGGGACATATAAGGAATATAAATAATCTGTATTGATAAAGAATATGACAGATTATTTATAAAGCACAGAAAAAGGAGATACTGTATGGGAGGATTTTTTGGTGTTGCATCAAAAAAGGATTGTGTATTAGAGCTTTTTTATGGTGTGGATTATCATTCACACCTTGGAACGCGGCGGGGCGGTATGGCGACATATGGGGAAGATGGTTTTAGCCGCGCTATCCATAACATTGAGAATTCTCCGTTCCGGACAAAATTTGACCGGGATGTCGGGGAGATGAAGGGTAATCTTGGGATTGGTTGTATTTCGGATTTTGAGCCGCAGCCGCTTTTAATCTGTTCAAAGCTTGGAAGCTTTGCGATCACAACTGTAGGGAAGGTTAATAACTATGATGAACTGCTGAGACAGTTATATGTTAATGCACATTCTCATTTTCAGGAAATGACGAACGGGCAGGTGAATGTGACGGAGCTGATCGCGGCGCTGATCTGTGAGAAGGATTCGATCGTAGAAGGTATTGAGTATGTTCAGGATATCGTAGAAGGATCTATGACACTGCTGCTTATGACGAAGGACGGAATCTATGCAGCGAGGGATCGTTACGGCAGGACGCCGTTGGTCGTAGGACATAAGAAGGATGCGTACTGTGTGTCATTTGAAAGTCATGCCTATATTAATCTGGGCTATACAGATTATAAGGAGTTGGGGCCGTCCGAGATCGCCTATATTACTCCGGAGAGTGTAGAGACGCTTCGGAAACCCCGTGAAGAGATGAAGATATGTTCTTTCCTGTGGGTGTATTACGGATATCCGACTTCTTCTTATGAAGGTGTCAATGTAGAAGAGATGCGTTATAAGTGCGGAAGCATGCTGGCCAAACGTGACGGGGACAGTGTTCACCCGGATATGGTGGCGGGTGTGCCGGATTCAGGTATTGCCCACGCAATCGGTTATGCCAATGAATCAGGAATTCCGTACGCAAGACCGTTTATCAAATATACGCCTACCTGGCCGAGATCATTTATGCCGACCAATCAGAATCAGAGGAATCTGATTGCGCGCATGAAGCTGATTCCGGTACAGGCTTTGATTGAGAATAAGAAGCTTTTGTTGATTGACGATTCTATTGTGCGGGGAACTCAGCTCCGTGAGACCACAGAGTTCCTGTACAACAGCGGTGCGAAGGAGGTTCATGTCCGTCCGGCGTGTCCGCCGCTTCTGTATGGGTGTAAATATCTGAATTTCTCGAGGTCTAAGACAGAGATGGAATTGATCACAAGGCAGATGATTAAGAAGCGGGAAGGTGAGGAATGCCCACAGGAAGTGTTGGATGAGTATGCAGATCCATGTTCCTGCAAATATGCTCAGATGCTGGAAGATATCAGGCAGCAGCAGAATTTTACGACGCTTCGGTATCATAGACTGGATGATCTGCTTGCGTCTATAGGAATAGAGCCGTGCAAGGTGTGTACATACTGTTTTAACGGTAAAGAGTAAAAAATAAATAAAATAAAGGAGGCATATTTTATGGGGAATAATACGAGGCCGGAAAGCATGGAACGGATTGCGACGAAAGAGCTGGCGGATGCGTTTATTACAAAGCAGGTGGCAGAGATTCAGGCACAGGTAGGTGAAAGGAAGGTGCTGCTGGCACTTTCCGGGGGAGTAGATTCGTCCGTTGTCGCTGCGCTTCTGATCAGGGCGATCGGAAAGCAGTTGGTCTGCGTACATGTAAACCATGGTTTGCTGCGTAAAGGTGAGCCGGAGCAGGTAGTAGAAGTATTCCGCAATCAGATGGATGCGAATCTGATCTATGTAGATGCGGTTGACAGGTTTTTAGACAAGCTAGCGGGAGTGGCAGAGCCGGAAAAGAAGCGTAAGATTATCGGAGCGGAATTTATCCGTGTATTTGAAGAAGAAGCAAGAAAGCAGGAAGGTATAGAATTCCTGGCACAGGGAACCATTTACCCGGATATTATCGAGAGTGACGGGGTAAAGGCTCATCATAATGTGGGAGGTCTGCCGGAGGATCTGCAGTTTGAACTGGTAGAACCGCTGAAGTTCCTCTACAAAGATGAGGTACGTGTGGTGGGCAAGGCGCTTGGCCTGCCGGATGGTATGGTTTATCGTCAGCCTTTCCCGGGACCGGGACTTGGCGTACGCTGTCTCGGCGCGATTACGCGGGAGCGATTGGAGATTGTTCGTGAATCGGATGCGATCCTGCGGGAGGAATTTGCGAAAAACGGGCTGGAAGGCAAGGTTTGGCAGTATTTTACTGCAGTGCCGGACTTCAGATCGGTCGGAGTATCGGATGGAGCTCGAACCTTCGCATATCCTGTGATCCTTAGGGCGGTGAATACGGTAGATGCCATGACGGCTACGGTGGAAAATGTTCCGTTTGAATTGCTTGAACATATTACAGACCGGATAACACATGAGGTAGCTGGCGTGAACCGGGTGCTTTATGACCTCACACCGAAACCGTGCGGGACGATTGAGTGGGAATAGCAGGCATTTGGTTGCTTGCCTTTCTCGACAGAGATAAGGATCACAAGCGAAAAAAATAATGCCCACCCTGTTAGCACCAGGATGGGCGCCTCTCACTGAGAGGTAAGGTACCACCTCGGGATACTCCACCTTTGGAGTGGGGCTCCTATGGGGCGCCTGTTACTAGCAGGTGCCTCTTTCTATCTAAAGAATACCATAAGCAGTTCAAAAGTTCAAGGGGTTTCTTTTTCCCCTTAGGGTTGTTTCACGAAGAAAAGCGCACAAAGCCCCCCTATCGTTTTATTTCCATTTTTTTGAAAAATCAAGGTACTCTTTTAATAAAAGCTTGGTATTGGATCAAAAATCCATTTTAGTGCAGCCGAAAGATCTTCTGTTATCTCATCAATCACGTCGATTACAAATTCTCTGTCTTCTCGGGCATCTATCTGCATAAGTCGGATGATATTATATGCCGTCTTCCGTAATACAGATAAAACATTCTTGGATTTTCTTGCTGTACATTTATCTTCCAGGAAATCCTCATCCGGAACATGATGCAGACAGTTCTCAATCCGTTATCTGAATGTTCACTCTTTCAAACAGATTGCATAGGCATAAGCCTGCGGCTGTACATATTTTGAAGTATATCGTTCCTTGTAAAACTTTTTCGTTTCTTCAAGGTTGTTTATATTCGTTAATCTCCTTGATGTTCAGATGTATTATGCTAATTAGTTTTTCTGCCGTTATCATCACTTCTTTTTATATATTGCTTAAATGCTTTAAGATCCTTGTAAGATGACAGTAAACCTCCGCTTGTTTTTCTTTGTCAAATTCCTTACGAAGCAAACTTCTTAAAAACTCCCATATATCCTCAAGGTCACGTCCTATTTTATAATAAGCAATCGCATCTGCGCTAGTTTCGTTGCAAAACATCGGAAAGTAATCAGTATCAGCGAAGATGAATAAATCAGCTTTTTTTGGGGATAAGATAACATTTTCCCAATCCACATACAGCTTCTCACTACTGTCTTTCATAATATTACCGCCGTGAATATCAGTGTGGCACAGCACAAAGGGCAAGTTTTCGTTTTTTATTCTCTGTGCCAATGATTTCGTATGTGATATTTTTTCAATTATCACATTAGAAAATCTTGCTATAAGTTCATAAAACTCACCCGGCAGTTCTCTTGTCTTAGTCTTGATAATAACTTCAAGCTCATTCAAAAAATCAAGACAAAAGTCCTCTTTGGGGCAAAGTGTCGTAAAGGGTGTAGTGTCTATGCTGTGCAGAGTCTTAACAATATTGGAAAGCTGAGCAATATCATTTTTGCTGTATTTATTTTCAAAACCGATGACCTTACCGTTAATTAAGCTGAAAAGAACACCGATAATATTGTCGTGGGTAAAGAAATATTCTCCTGATAACGTTTTAATGGGGTAGCAAATTCGATCTTCAAGCTCTGTTTGCGTATGTAAAATATCAAGCACCGTAAGTTGATTTTGCAGATGCTCGGTACATCGATATGTTATAGCAAGCCTTGTGTCATAAATCTTAAAAAAGTATTTATCGTCAATATTATATGTGTATCCTACCGTGCCGCCACCAATTTCGCTTATGGTGTGGGCACCATATTCAAAGTAGTTCTCTAAATCCTGTCTTATTAGCTCTGTGCTGATTTCTATATTCATAAATTTCCCCCTACATTAAGCGTGCGACAACAGAGGCAGAACATTAAATATCGTCACAGTTATCCTTAAAATCTATGAAAAGTTCATCCATCAATTTTCGGCACAGTGCCGACTACTACGGAATCCCTCTCATTCTTTTTCATGAGAAATCTATTGTACATTACGTTATGTAATATGGTATGATAAAGCCGGAGGTGAAAATCATGGACGAAAAGCAAATCAGTACAGGTGAAGTAGCAAAGATTTCCGGGCTTACGATACGGACTTTACAGCATTATGATAATATTGGGGTTCTTCCAGCATCAGGACGTACAGAGGGTGGACGGCGTTTTTACACAGAAAGTGATATGATTAAGTTAGAACATATTATTTTTTATCGTGGTTTAGGCTTCTCACTAAATCAAATTAAGAGAATACTTGTTGAGCCTAAAACAAATAAAAATGCTGATGAATTATTATCCGCACAAAAGGTTATGTTGTACAACCAAATATACAATATCCAAAACAGCATTGCCGCCATTGAAGCAAGCCAGGAAATTATCAGTGCCGGAAAAACGCCGCCGTGGACGTTGTTAGCAACTTTTATGCAGTCACTCGGCAAAGTTGACCTTTCTATGTGGGGAAATTACGAGTTTTCAGATGAGCAGACAGAAGTTTTTAGGGAACATTTTCAAACACTGAATGATGTAATGGACTTTTACAACACATGGAAACGCCTTTCTATAAAGTCGGCAGCATTCAATGAAGCCGGAATAAAGCCCGGCGAAACAATAGCCCAAACATTGGCAATGGAGTGGGCGGAAATGGTACAAAAAGTCACTGGGGGAAATCCCGATCATGAACAAGCCTATTTAGCAGTTGATAATCAAAGAGAAGTGTGGAATCCTGCTGAACGGGAACTGATTGAAAAGGCAGAACCATTTTTGGAAGAAGCCTTAAACATTTATTATCAAAAACAGGAATAAAGAGCAAAACAAGGGATTATTCCGGGGCGTATCAGTCCCGGAAAATTTTTTAAAAAAACACTTGCTAATAACGTAACGTAATGAATTATGATATGGGAAGAAAGGTTGGTGACAAAATGAAAAATATCATAGAGATTAAAAATTTGTGCAGGCAGTTTGATAAGTTTGTCGCTGTAAATAATATCAGCTTTTCAGTAAAACAAGGTGAACTGTTTGCGTTTCTTGGAACGAACGGCGCAGGAAAGTCCACAACAATCAGTATGATTTGTACATTGCTCCCGAAAACTTCCGGCAGCATAATTGTAGATGGTTTTGACACAGACAAAGAAGCTGCAAAAGTGAGAAGCCGTTTAGGTGTCGTTTTTCAGACCAATGTTTTAGACGATTTATTGACGGTTGGTGATAATCTGAATACACGGGCACGGTTTCAAGGGCTATGTGGTGATGAACTCCATTGCAGAATCAATGAATTGCGTGATGTATTTGGGCTTTCTGATATTTGGAAACGCCCTTTTGGAAAATTATCCGGCGGGCAGAAACGAAAATGTGAAATCGCCCGCGCGATTTTAAACAAGCCGGACATTCTTATATTGGACGAACCGACAACAGGTTTAGACCCACAAACACGCACAGCCATCTGGAAACTGATACGGGATATGCAGACGCAGCAGGGAATGACTGTTTTTCTCACAACGCATTACATGGAGGAAGCGGCAGCGGCAGACAATGTATTGATACTGGAAAAGGGCAGAATTTGTGCAGAGGGAACACCAGACACATTGAAAAGCAAGTATGGAAAAGACACATTAAAGCTGCATTTTCCCAATTCAGAGGAGGGCATTAAACAATTGCGGGCGATGGGCTACATCGCAAAGCAAAAAGCGGATTATGTTTTGCTTTCGATTGAGGATAGCCATGAAGCACTAAAAATAGTAAACAGCTTAGATGATTTTCTTGATTTTGAATTGATAAAAGGAAATATGGACGATGTATTTTTAACTGTAACAGGTCATACGGAGGTGCCGAAATGAAAGAAATACGTGTATTAACTGGCAGAACAATGAAACTTTATCTGAAAAACCCATTATCCATTTTGTTCTCTTTTGTTTATATGCTGTTATTCATAGTCCTTATCAGTCTGTTTCTTGGTGACTATATGGCAAAAGGAATGATGAACGTATACGCCGAAGTGGAGGGAATGGACTTTTCCCATATACGCTGGCTGGTTGACACAACATCAATGGCGGGCGTATTGATGATTAACTGCATCTTAGTTCCCCTCAATGTACTTACAATCATGGTACAGGACAGCAATGATAACCGGTTAGACAGCTTTCTTGTCAGTGCGGTTGCCCGTAACAAGCTGGTTGTTGGTTATTGGTTAGCTCCGTTTTTTGTAGGTATTGTGATGAATTTACTCTGCCTGTTCCTATCAGAGGGATTTATCGTAATGAACGGTGGCGAATGGTTAAGTATGCGGAGCAATTTAGAAATGGCGGGCTTAATTATTGCAAACACATTTTCGGCAACAAGCATACTCTTTGTAGCAGCCATGCTGACAAAAAGCGTAAACCTGTACAGTACATTTACAGGAATTATGTCTGCGCTGGTTGGCTTTATTACAGGGGCATTTCTGCCAATAGGTATGTTTCCTGTAAATATCCAAAAAATATTCGCACTCATTCCAGCCCATCACGGTGCAACGCTTATGCGTAGAGTCATGACAAGAGAACCGCTTATGGCAACTTTTGGAAATGTAACAGACCAGACAGTAAAAGGCACGTACATGACAACGAAAGAAATTATAGATATATATTCGTCTGAAAATGGAATCACTTATATGTTTGGAAATGTACAGTGTCCGTTTTCTGCAATGCTTATCATAGTGATTGGTTCAGGTCTGTTATTTATGGCATTTAGCATTATTTGGATGGAGCGCTAGGTCAGAGGGACATCCGCGCAAATAGGGGACTTGTACGATGCTGAGCAATTTGAAGCAGCTCGTGATGAACGATAAGAGAGTGATCTGAAAGAAGACGGTACTCTGGCACAGCCGGCGCTTAGTTGGATGGATATCCGCGTATCACAGCCATATGACCATGCGAATCCGGATGTCAGATGGATCTGTGCTTCTTCGGGATACATTACGAACCGTCTGACAGGAGAACTCAAAGATACGATTGCAAATTATGAGTACGGCTGGCCGGTAGATGTGGATAACTGGAGATGGTCGGACGATCCAGAAAGCTACAAGGCAACAGGGATGCCTAAGGAAATGCTCTTTGATCTGGTAATGCCGGGGGAAATTCTTGGATATGTGACAAAGGAAGCCTCTGAGCGGACAGGACTTCCAGAGGGAGTTCCGGTGGTAGCTACTTCTAATGATAAAGCGGTAGAAGGACTGGGAACAGGCTGTATGGGAGAGACTACGGCGTGCTTGTCTCTTGGAACCTACACTACCGCTATGATGGAAGGTAAAGAGAATTTGAAAGGAACTTCCTATGCGTGGCCCAAATTCTCCTGTGTGCCGAATAAATATCTTTATGACAGCAACGGAATCCGCAGAGGTATGTGGACAATAAGCTGGTTCAGAGAAGTGCTTGGCGAGAGCTATATAAAGATGGCGAAAGATATGGGAATGTCTGCGGAAGAACTTCTGAGCGAGGAGGCAGAAAAGGTTCCGACTGGAAGCGACGGACTCATGACAGTACTTGACTGGCTGGCTCCGGTGGATGCCCGCTATAAGAAAGGTATTATGATCGGATTTGACGGAAGACATACCAGAGGGCACATTTACCGCTCTCTTTTAGAAGCAGTGGCAATGACTATGAAAAAGCATGTAGATGATATGAGCAACGAGGTCGGCGTTACGCTTGATAAGATGATCGTAACGGGAGGCGGTTCTAACAGCAATCTGTTCATGCAGATACTGGCGGATGTGTTTGATATGTGCACTATAAGAAATGAAGTAAACGGTGCGGCAGGACTTGGCTCGGCAATCTGCGCGGCAGTTGCGGCAGGCGTATATGATGGATTTGATGAAGCGGTGGAAGGAATGGTACGCATTAAAGATACATTTGAACCGAATCCAGAGAATGTAGAGCTGTATAAGAAAATGCTTCCGGTCTACCTTGGAATCACAGAGCATACAGACGAAGT
>ERZ808044.343-NODE-343-length-55471-cov-14.969040_pt1 | contig 55471 bp, 53 predicted proteins | sample MGYA00380195_ERZ808044 | MGnify/ENA primary metagenome ERZ808044 (study PRJEB31490, sample SAMN06133423) | mouse gut metagenome | isolation source: Z7_2 | host: mice | place: China: Chengdu | collected 2015-05 ...
AACGATTTACGCATAAATACAGGCTTTGAGACCACTTTTTGCTTAATTGAGTATCTATTATACGACTTTAGGGTTATCATAGAGGATATAGTATTCTTTTGTTGAATCTCCAACATTTCCTGCACTTTTAAATCCATTCCCGGAATAATTCCTAAAATGCTCAATAAAAGAAGCGCCAGGGAAAAAAGTGTTAAGATCAACACACACCAATATCCGATAAGTTTTTGCTGCATCCCTATACTCTGGTTCTTCATTGATTTTATGATTTCCGCAAAATCCCGCCACCTTTTCCTCATATATCATTGCACATCCTTCCAGTTCTTTATTTCCGCGAAGCAACGAGCCAAGTAGCCATGCCTGCATGGATATTTGGCGACTGCCGCGAGAGCCAAATACCCCGCAGCTTGCTGCAGGGTATTTGACTGCCTGCCTGATGTTCTATATTCACTTTATATAGGTTAATTTAAAATCATCCAGTGCCTTCCAGATAAAGTCTTCCATATTCTCCTTGCTTTCCAGCCATGTAGTTCGCTCCAACATCAAGGTCTGCCGGACAAGTTCTTCAAATCTTGTTTCCAGTTCCAAATAAGAATCCATCTGCGGTGCAGTATAGAATATATATCTCTCCTGAGTTTCCAAAAATGCCTGATAAAGTGATGCATATACCGGATTACTTAATTTGTCTATAGCCTGTGGCAGACAAGTGTCAAAAGCTTTCTGTTTTACGGGCATATATCCTAAACTTGTTACAAATTCTACATTTTTTTCTGACTCTGTCAGCCACTTCAAAAAAGTGATACACGCTTTTTCTTTTTCCGGTGTGGATTTTACGGTACAGATTCCAGCTCCCCGCTGCATTACTAAATTTTCTCCTTTTTTGAATACAGGGCATGGCATGGAAACAATTTCTATCTTTTCTGATGTGTTATCTGCATAAGTTACTTCATCTGAATAGTACAAAATACTCGCCGATGAAGCTACTGAGACAATGGAATCTCCCGTTCGTAAAGGTTCTGTAGCGTATCCGCTTTGCAGCCATACACCTCCTGCAATCGCTGCCCTGGCATATGGCTCCCAAACAATGTTAAATTCCGGTCCAAAAGCCAATCCATCTTCCTTAAAGAAATTTTCTCCCAAAGATTCTACGCCCACTTGAAAATAATTAAAATGGTAATCATGGACGAAAAAATTTTTGCTGTCATTTGGAACATCCGGAGTCTGCATATCTGTCCATTCTGCATATTTTTCAGCCATAGCAAAAAGACCCTCCCAGGTTCTAAGTTCCTCCATTTTAGCCCCTGTTTCTGCAGAAAAGCGGTCAAATGCCGTTTTGTTTATAAACATAACTTCTGTCGATTTGGCTACGGGTAAAATAGAGAGCCTATCATGGATCACACCTTCTCCCAGAAAAGCAGGGACAAATTCTTCCAATTCCTCATCTGTAAAGTAATCATAATAATCTACCAGAATCGTATCATCCGGCATAGCCAAAACAGTTTTGGGATAAGAGACAAACATATCCGGCAGTTTTGAAGCTCCTGGATCTTCAAATGCCGATGCGAGAACATTTTCATGTATTGTGTTTGTATTTGTAACACTCCCGACCTGTATCCGAATATTTTCTTCTTTTCCCACTGTTTCATTAAACTCATCAATCAGATTATTTAATGGGGATTCTGTTTGTCCTCCATATACATGCCATAGTGTAACGGTTACAGGGTCTTCACCTTTCTTTTGGCCGCATCCTGCAATAATCATAATCGCTGCCATTAGCAGAAATATACAAATTTGCTTTCTTCTACACATCATTTTTTCTCCTATAAATCTCATTTTTATCCTCCATGCAGCAAACAACTTAAATAAAACTACAAACTATCCAAGACTGCAATCATATAACTGGCTGAAATGGTATTATAAATAAAATTATCTATCATTCCCATTTTCTTACATTCCACCACTTTCCTGGCAATCTCGCTGTTTGTCTTTTCATCTACCGTAAAAATAATTTTACAGTTCGGCACAAACTTCCGTACTTCACTACAAATAGAAAGACGTTTCTTTAATGACCATAGTGTATAGGATGTAATCTCCATCATTAGAATATGCGGCTGTGTTACTTTGCATAATTCTGCAGTTTTGTCTGGTGCTTCCGACATCTCAATAAAGAAGTCAGAATCATACGCTTGAAGTACTCTGGCTATTGCATCCGAAAATAAATGATTCTGCATATCAATAACTACCCTTCTCACACTCAGTTTCCTCCCTGCTTTTCTTACACACATTTTCTACTTTTATATATTACATTTTATCGGTTTCTGAAAATCCACACACTCCCCATATGGGTAGGAAAATATATTCTTTTAGAGCAAAGAATGTGCTATGTGCATCTTCCTGTTGGGTTTATATCATAGGGAATAAAAGTTTTCTATAATATAAAAATCCCGCCGCCCTTCCGTTAAGAAAAGCAACGGGATTCCATATCTTTCTTAAAATCCATTAATGATTAGATTTTTCTTTGTGACAGCCACAGCCAGTTTCGTTTTAGAATCAAAATTTGTTTTCTGCAGCATATTTTTAATGTGCCATTTAACCGTTTCCGGTGATATTGACAGGGTTTCCGCAATCTTTTTATAAGATTCTCCTTCTACCACGAGACGTAAGACAGCTAATTCCCCCGACGTAAATTCACAGCTTTTTGCTGTTCCGATCATCACCACTGGAGGAGCATCCGGATACACACTTTCTCCTTGCATGGTGCGGTCCATTACCTCCAACAGTTCTTCCCTGCTGGCATCTTTATACCAGAAACTGTCCACTCCTGCCTTATGCGCCCTGTCAAGAAAGCTACATTCTACCATAGAAGTAACAATAATTACTTTTATCTGTGGCATTTTCTTTTTTATCTGCTCTGCCGCTACAAGGCCACTTGCATCAGCTTCTGTACAAATATCCATCAAGACAAGGTCACATCCACTCTGTTTGCATACAGTTTCCGCCATAGCTGCATTGGTAATAGAAGCTAACAGACAATACCTTCCACTGGACTGAATATAGTTTTCCATATCTTCACGAGCCATACGCTGATCTTCTACAATAAGTACACGAATCATATATGCGCCTCCTTCTTCGGTATTTTGATTGTCAGTGAAAATTGCGGATTTGAACAAATCCTAACTATACCATTATATTGCTCCACCTTCTTTCGTAATCCTGACAAACCTCCGCCTTCTATAATATCCTTGTCTGGCATTCGGCCATTATTTGTAATTACCATTACCCATTCATGAAATTTATTGCTTAACTTTACATACAATTCCGTTGCTTCTGCATGGCGGACACTATTTGATGTCGCTTCTAGAAGTATTAGCCCCATCAACTCAGAGATATTCTGTTCTTTAGGAAATTCACCCATGTAAAAGATTTTTACTCCCAGAGCCTTTGCCCTCTCTTGTACCCGTTTGTGCAGTTCTCCTTCTGTTGACTCATTATCTTTGTTTAATAAATCCAATGTTCTTTTCCATTGGGAAAGAAACACTTCCTTATCTTCCTCCGCTTCACGCATCAGCATTCGTTGTGCCGCCAGCACACTATATCCCAAATTATCGTGAACCTGCATTTTCATAGTCAATGTTTCCTCCTCTCTGGTCAGATTTACCACATTTTTGGAAAATTCTTTCATAGCTGCAGACATTCGCTGCAGTTTCCGGTTTTCTCTTTCCAAAAGTTGTTTACTCCGATATAATTCCGATACTTCTGAAGCAAGAAATTGATAAAACTGTTCTCCATCTGCTGTAACAATAATGTCCTCTGAAAATTTCCACACACTATTGTCTGCAAAACGGTATACCTGAAAATCAGAATCATAGAACACCCGATCTGTAAAAGGATGCGCCAATGCCGCCTGCAGTTCAGATACGCCTTGAATATCCCGCCCCGTCAACTCTCTGCATATTTGATACATCTTTCGATTAATCAGTTTTGGCATCCCCCGTTCATCAAAAAAACCGACCCCGCTTGCCAAATTATCCAGACTTTCCTGGATTGCGTTCTCTCGTAGATCATATTTTTCCTGTCTGTAGATTTCTATTATCTGCCTAACTGCAAATACAAATCCACCGATTCCTATCAGTGTCAGAATCATATAGTTTATTTCAAAAAGTACGAAAGAACTCTGTTCTCCATAAAAGATATGATGCCGCATACTAAAACAGGAGGATATGGAAAAAGCCAATAGAAACAATATGATATTCATTGTGATTTTGTCCTTTTTCAACTTCCATATTATTCCATAGATAATTAAAAGAAAATATAGGAAAGCAACTGTAAAAAAACATATCTTTAGAGCTATTTGATATTCCAAGGGGCTATTTTCAAAGGAGCTCATCATCTGCCATCACCTCCTGCCATGAAAGAGAGCAGCCATGCACCATCAAAGTCCTGTTCAGCTTTTGCACCATATTGTCTGGCAGTTTCCGCCAAATCAGCTTCACTTTCCACATTCATAGACAATACGGCGTTTTTGTTTTTTTGTTTCACGTTTGCCGTAAATGCAGACAAACTTTCTATGGTTTCTTCTATGACAGCCTCAAAAAAATCATAAATCTGCATAGCTACATCACTTTGTATTTCATCCACAGATGCCGTAAAACTTGCATCCACATGATTCCATTCCAGATTTCTTATGGTTTCTCCAAAACATAATTCCAGTTCCTTTATGGGAATCCACGGTTCGTGTTCTGCAATAAAGATAAGATTGCTTCTCCTTTTGATATACGCTCCGATAACTACAACTTTTAACAATATCTTTTTTCTTTCCTGTGTATCTTCTTCCAGGGAATATGCATTTATTAGTTTTGTCAGAAGCCTGATCTGCTTTAAAGTCTGTTTCTGCATTTTATCATAAAGCTGATTTTTCACCACAAGCTTCGCCATCCTCTTTTTTGCTTTCAGGTTTTCTTCCTCAATTAAATTGGCATCCTTTAGTTCTTCTTTCAAATCTTCCAGTTCTTTTAAGATTTCCTGCAATTCTGACAGATTTTCTTTCCACAGCACATAGCCGCCTTGTATCGGCTCGCCGCACAGTCGAATCCCACCCTCCAACATCACGGGTTTTTCCGCTGCCCTCTGTACCATTCCCGGCAGAATTTTCTCAGAATCTTTTGATCTATAAACAGTCTTTCCCTCTTTATCTGTGATTTGTGCCGCAATAGCAGCGGCTTCAAATAGCTGTATATATCCCGTATTAGAAGGGATCAGTCCACACTGGATACAACTCTCAATAATCAGGGCAGTCAAAAGGCAAAATGTCGCTGTCATATCACTTGCAAGCATTTTCCATACAGGAATATTCAAGTAATAAATAATTCCATAAGCTATAGCTAATCCATAAGCGCTGAACGGGAAGATCAGCATTTTTTTATTTTTAATTACCCGGCACTTAAATAAAATAATGAATAGTGCCGTTAATGTACAGCTAATGTCCCATATAATAATAAAATAATACACTGGTCCGTATCCATATACTCCAACTGTATAGGAAGCAGCTTCACCCAGCTTTCCATCCGGAAATGAAAAAACTAACTGGTGCAGATCGTTCGTTAGCACCAGCCCGATCAGAAACAACGCAGGTACAAACAGCCACCTTAACCATCCGGATAATCTGTAAGTCTCCGGCTGCCGCATATAAAATGCCAGATATAAACTAATAGTTGGTATCAACAGCATTGGAATATAAAAAAGATACCAGCCATAACGCAAAACTGTCGGCATCCCATATGGCGTATCGAATTTACACATACGGACAAACATCCAAAAAACCATCATTACTGCAATCAATATCAGGCAGTGTCTGGATGTTCTTTGAATGATTCTCTTTTGGAAAGAAATCGCCCAGGCTGAATAAAGCCCCATATAAATAAATGGCCTTAAAAGACGGCACATTGCCTCAAGGTAGGGGTTTTTTAAAGATAAATATCGGATAAGCGTTGCAATAACCACACACATTGTCACAATGCATCCTACATATAGTGTAAATTTTTTTTGCATTGACACTGTATCCCTTCTTTAATGATTTTAAATTAATTCTTATAGTATTTATCAAGTATATCACACTCTTATTTCTAACACCAATCATATCCTTTATTTTCATATACATCAATAAAGCACCGAGTGTCCTGGAATAGACTCTAGGAGCAGCCCAAAGGCTGCTCCCAAAACCACTTATATTTACTCCCACACCTTAAAAGACTGAATGCATCTTAAAAGTTCCAGCATAAGTTCCTGATATAAATCTTCATTAAAAACTCCATTTACCAAAGCATTTTTAATAACCAGAGGCCGATACATTTCTACCATTTGCTGCACTGCACCCCATTTCTTTAAAATCTTTTTCTTCAAAAACATGATAAATAAGAAATCCTTTGTGGACTGGCTGAATAGCGGAGCACAATAAAAAGGAGAAAACGTATGGCTACGATCATTAAACGTAAGAAGAAATATTCTGTTGTTTATTATTATGAGGATGAAAGAGGAGAGAAAAAGCAAAAGTGGGAAACATATAATACACCTGCAGAAGCTAAGAGAAGGAAAGTTGAAATTGAATCAGAACAGATAAACAAATTTATGGTACCGCTCATTGGGCATTGTCAACATATGAGTCAAATTGTGCATTAATAGCAAATTATATTAATCCAATCATTGGAGATTTACCAATACAGAGTCTCACTCCAAAGGTAGTTGATGAATACTATCAGACCCTCAAAAAGACGAAATCAGTGGTAAAAAGAAATATGAATCCAAGATCTGAGTATATAACGTCTGGCGTTATAAACAGTATTCACAAAGTTTTGAGATGTGCTTTTGATCAAGCTGTGAAATGGGAAATGATTTCAAGAAATCCCTTTCCAATGGCTAATCGTCCAAAGACCAATTACAAAAAAAGAGAAATTTGGGATGCCGAAATGATTCGTACTGCCCTGGATGGCTGTAAGGAACCCAAATTATATGTTGCTATGAATCTGGCTTTTGCATAAATATGCATATAAATTTTAGAGGAAAGAAAAGTGCCGGAAATCCTTGATTTCCAGCACCCTTAGCGTCCCTGAGACGATTTGAACGTCCGACCCTTCGCTTAGGAGAAATCCTAACCGATTAAACTTACGTGTAGCCAAATCGTCTCTAATGTCCCCGAAACCCTTTATTTTCCTGGACATTTCACAATTTTCACTGGGAGGGAATATCCTCAAGTTCCCTCTCATATCTGCTAATATTCTGACGTGAAATTAGCAAGCTATTAGCAGAAATAAGATTTGAACTCTGTACTGACACCAACTTATTAGCACAGGAACGCCTATTCATAAGCTGCTTTTGGCGGCTTATTTTATGTTTATTTTATCATAGGCTCCCAACTTCTACAAGAAAATTGATGTACCGTTTCCACATTTATACATCGGGGCAATTCATTTCTTATAGATTAAAATATTTTGAAAGAAATAAAGGAGACATTTATGGAGCAAATTAAAAATCATCAAGATTATCAATTAGAACTGAAACAGATCGTGGAATTTCCGCGCTGCAGAATTTACAGAGATTTCATACGGTCACTCGTCACTAACAAGGGCATCCGGACAAACGGAGGCTCTTTTCTTTTTTATTATATAGTCCTGTGCTCTTATGCAAATTACAGGTCATCCTACCGCCGTACAGAAACCATGACTTATCTTGTAGGACCTGGAGAATGGATCTGCAATCTGGCTGATCTGCGCACATGGTTCCGGTGCCGTTTCCAGCACCAGGCAGTTTCAATCCTGGATTATTTGCAGAAACAGAACTACATCACTTACACTCTTCTGGAGAATAAGAAGGTCGTAAAGTTTAAGATAACAAACTGGCCCAAAGATAATACTGTGCTGGAGTATAACTTTCCTTGCAAGAAGGATGATGGCTTTTTCTTTTTCCCAATCGCCAAAGTCCATGAACTTATCAGTATGGGCAAATGCTCGGAGATGGACATGCTTCTGGACATGTGGATCCATGCCATCTATAACGATCCGTCTGTACAAGGCTCCTACTCCGGTCCGGTTGTATATTATCGTAACCACACCGGCAATCCGGTTACCAGCTTCCAGACATTAGGTGACCGCTGGAACCATTCAAAGACAACCGTATCACGTACCTTAAAGAAGTTTGAAGAAATGAATCTCATCACATTGGTTTCGTTTACCGGAAAGCATGGCAGTATGATCTATCTGAATGATTATCTGTCAGTCATGTTTGATATTAGTGATGTGATGATTGACAAGGAGGAGATCTCTATGACTATGCAGCTGCCAATCCATGTACCAGAAAACAAGGGAGAACTCTGCGTTTCAGAAGTCATGAAAGAAGAACAGGTCAGCGTTCCAGAAAATGATTCGTGCGTTCCGAAATCGCACATGCAGTTTATCATCCAAAAAGTCGCGGAAATGCTGAAATCACAAGGGATTCCGTGCTGCGAGTGTCCCAAAACCCGCTATATATTATCTCCTTTATCCTCTGACTGCAGGAATATAGTAAATATATATACTCTAAGTATTATCTGCCCTTACGGAAATGCTGCCTACCGGTTTGAGCTGACAGTCAAGCCTGAAGAGAAGGACTATCTGGAGAGGAATCCAATCCTAAAAGGTCATGCAGATATTGTGGAAAAAATTCTGAAAGGGGCTGAGTAGGATGAAGGATACAAGCAAGAAGGATGCCGGGATGAATGGTGCAAAATTGGATGATGCAAGAAGCAATGGTGGAAAACCGGAAAATGTGGGGACGAGCCGAGTGCAATCAACGTATATGGGTATAAATAATGCGGAAAGAATGGATGCAAAGATAGAGAAAAACCTGAAGAGGAATAATGCAAAGGTAAAGAGTGACTGGAATAAGCAGGGATATCTAAAACCAGAGGAGGATCCCCGTTTCCATGACACCTATAAATTCTTGAGAAGATACCGGGATGCCACCTATAGTCTGAAAGTGGTAGTACACCAAATGGAGAAGCAATTTCGGCTGAAATATGGGACAAGTGTGGATGAATTCCTTGATTCCATCTATGCTGCAGGGGCTGATTTATCCGGAGATGATATCGAAGAGCGGGCAAAAAGCATCGAGCGGAGTAACCGGATGTTGAAAATGCTGGATTCTTCTGTGGATTTACTTAGAACTAACCACAAACACGGAGAACAGTATTACTGGATTCTTTACTATACCTTCCTGTCTCCCCAGGAGCTAAAGGGTACAAACGAGATTATAGAAGCGCTGAGACCTCATATTTCCAACATTTCCTATCGTACCTACTACCGGAAACGCCACGCTGCCATTGAAGCACTGAGCACGATACTGTGGGGATTTACAGCGAAAGAGACTATTGAGATACTAAACGAATTTTTCCCCAAAGATTAAAGTAATCGACATTTCATAGATGGATACTCATAATAGATATAAAAAACTAAGGAGTATCCATTTATGAACAGATTAGAGACTTTAATTACAAGCTACATGAAAAACTGTGAATCCATCAAAAAACTGGATAAGAAAACCCTGAAGGCTTATCGCATTGATCTGGCGCAATTTCAGACATTTATGCTGGCATACCCTGATTTTGAAGATAAGAATGCTATAAATGATTACATTTCCTCACTTCATGACCAGTATAAGCCACGTACTACCAAAAGAAAGATTGCTGCTTTAAAAGCCTTCTTCCATTATTTAGTTTATGAAGAGCTGATTACCACAAATCCCTTTGACAAAATAAATGTGAAGTTTCGAGAACCACAAATACTGCCCCGCACAATACCGGAAACCACGATTGCCACATTTATCTCCACGATGTATAAACAAAAATCATTTGCAACTACAACGTACCAATACAATGCTGTTCTTCGTGACATCACTATCATTGAGCTGCTCTTTTCAACCGGTGTCAGGATTTCAGAATTGTGCGCCTTAAGAATACAACAAGTGGATCTGGTATCCTACAAAATAATCATTTATGGTAAAGGCTCTAAAGAACGCCTGATCCAGATCGGCAATGATGACGTAAAAAAGGTAATAGCCGAATACTATACTGGTTCTTTATCAATCAGTGGAAACATATCAAAAATAGCAAGCTTTTGTTCTAGGACACTCTCCCGATAAACTTATCCAGTATTTTTCTTCGCACTTCTTCAGTAATCTTCACCCCAAATCTCAACCTCCGTATTAGTTTTCTATCTCAAACTGCTCTCCATCGGGAAGGGTAAAGAACTACTCTATCACCGCAACTACTTGAAAAGGATTATGAATTTGCGACTATCAAATTGATTATTATTTCCTCTGAATTAATAGTAGCTTTTTTCTTCATATTATCAATATACTTTTCCCTATTATTATATACTGATTCAATTGTATTCAACAGAATTTGATCGGTTAAAGATTCTTCCTCAAGCATTACAGAAAAACCTTGTTTAACAAAGGATTTAGCATTTAAAATTTGGTCTCCTCGACTCTGTGTTAGTGTTAATGGAACCAAAATATTGGGAATCGCAAGTGCTGCTATTTCTCCAATGGAATTAGCACCAGCTCTTGAAAGAACGATATCCGATAATGCAAAAATATCCTTTAACTCTTCATTCACATACTCAAATTGGGCATATCCCTCAACCCCATTCAAATCTTCCTCATAATTTCCTCGCCCACATAAATGAATAATATAATACTTTTCCAATAAAGCATTAAGATTCTTTCGTATCATTTCATTTAATATTTTTGCTCCAGAACTACCACCAACAATTAAGAGAACCGGCTTGCTATGATTAATAAAGTCGCATAAACCCATTGCAGTTTTTTCATTTCCCTCAAATAAATCCTTTCGAATAGGGGTACCAGTTAACACACCCTTATGATCAGGAATATACTCTACAGTTTCTGGGAAATTACAACACACTTTCTTTGCTCCGTGAATAGCAATTTTATTTGCCAGTCCCGGTGTGATATCTGACTCATGTATTATTGCAGGAACTCCACAAAATTTAGCAGCTAATACCACTGGAACGGATACAAAACCACCTTTAGAAAAAACAATATTAGGTTTTTCCTTTTTAATAATACGAACAGATTCAAAAAAACCTTTGCATACCTTAAATGGGTCCGAAAAGTTTTCCCAATCAAAATAACGTCGGAGTTTGCCCGATGAAATACCAAAATAAGTAATGCCCACCTTTTCAATAAGTCTTCGTTCCATTCCGTTGTAGGATCCAATATACACTATGTCATACCCCTTTTTGCGAAGTCCCGGGATGAGTGCAATATTAGGTGTCACATGTCCTGCGGTTCCTCCGCCAGTCATAATAATCTTTTTCATTTCAATTCCTTTCTCAAAACAAACGCTGAATACTTCGACTTACATAAAATTCACATGTCTTGGTTCATCAAGCATAATGTATTCCATAAATTTATTTTTATTCGACCAGAAACAATTAAGAGGACAGCTCTCTACTGGCAACTCATGTTTCATGCTTAATATCTTCTCAAAAGAATCTCTGTATATATTCGCATAAGCATATCCACTCTGTCCTTGTAGTGAACAACAAGGATAAATATCTCCATTAGCATAAACCATCATAGCAACATGCTGGAACATACACCTATTAAAATCCTTCATCTGCATCGTTGAATCTCTGAATAAATCCCCAACAAATACTCGAAAATCATTATCAGACATCATTTCTGCTCTTTTAACGCCTTCAAGGACTTCCTTTTTTGATGGAAATAACTCTTGTGAATCCTCAACACCTTTTAACCAAACATTATCAAAACCTACCTCTCTTGCTGTAGCAACAAAAGCTGATATATCATTGTAATTCTGTTCAGTTATCACACATGATGCACCTATAACAACACCATATTCCTGTGACAATCTCTTGACACACGATAAATCTGGAAGTTTTGTATGCCTTATTTGATAATAATGTTCTTCGTCAAACGTATCGATACTAATTCTTATCCATGTGGCATAATTTAAAACTTCTGGATTCAAATGATATCCATTAGTGACCAAACCAATATCTAACCCCAGTTCATGACATTTAATAATAGTTTCATCAAAATATTGATATATTGTCGGTTCACCCCCACCTGTTATCTCGACTGCTTTAACACCACGTTTTGCAGCATCTTCTAGAAATGTAAATAGTGCATCCCTGTCTAATTGACATTTTTGCTTATTATACTCTTTTACATAACAGTAATAACAGCTACAGTTACAATAAGTTGTAGGTGCAAGATGAATTGTTATAGGAACACAATATCCGTCTCGCTTGATATTATTAAGTCTATCGACATGATGAACTATTTTATGCGGACTATACTCTGATTTATTCATAAGTCACTCTCCTTCAATCGCAAGTCTAAAACCGACATTGTAATTTCTATCACTCACCAATGAATAGTGTCTATCGGAACACCTTGAATGGTAATACGGATACGAGAAAGAACCTCCTCTAATCACTTTTCCCGATTTCCATTTTTCCCCTTTCCAAGGTGCATACTCTGGCATCTTTTCAGGGCCTTGTGGATCAATCATTTCCTCAGTTAAATAGTAAAAATACCAGTCTTTACACCACTGCCAAATACTACAGTGCATTCCTTTTAATCCGAATGAATTCGTCACCATTTTTTCCACAGAGAAAGACTTCTTTCTCGGAAATTCATCTTCTTTTCTATCCAAATGACGTTCTCTCGCGTATTCAGCATATTTACAAACATCAGTACATGTACAATTACTTCTCGCCGCAAATTCAAATTCGGCCTCCGTAGGTAATCGAAAATTATAATTATATTTTGCTTGCATCCACTCAATAAAACTGAGTGCATCATCATAAGAAACCCCGACAACGGGATAATCTCCATCTGTGTTTATCTCATCAAAATATGGTCCAATCACCCAGTCCTCGCCATCCCATTTTTCAATAAGATATGAGGTATCTACCCCACACTCTTCTACATATCTTCTATATTGGGCAACCGTAACCGGGGTATCAGCCAGATAATAACATTTAGTCAACTCAACCATATGTGGTGTTTCATTTTCTTTTGCCAAAGTGTCTTTCTGATTATGCCCCATCATAAAAGAACGAGGAGAAATCTTGATAAAACAAAAATCATCAAATTCTATTTTATTTAATAAATTGTCCATATTCGTATCTTCCTTACACATCTAAAATATCATTCATACAATACATTAGTGGATTTTTTTTTATTTTTTCAAAACTTGAAATTACCAAATCTGGTTTCATTGTATAAACAATAGATGATTCATAATTAGGTATACATGGGTAAAAATATTGGACATCTATTTCTCTAAAATCTGCAGACTGCATGTAATTTTTTGATCCCAACCCTGCAACATATGTACTTGCTCCAAGTTTTCTGCAAATATTATATATTTTCTCCGCCTTATCACCTTTTACTGACAATTGTGAAGACTTTACCATAGAAACTCTAATATTAAACAATTCTCTACAGTACTCAATAGATGCCATATTAATATCTACAAGTTTTTCAAAATTATATATTTTGTCAAATGAACGAAACTTCAAATCATATAGCAGCTTACGTTCCAGTTTTTTTCGCCACTTTTCATCTACAGATACTTCAACATCAATAATAGTTTCAAAATATGAGCCCTTTTTCACAGGAACTGTAAACCATGTGTATTCTCCTTGTGAATTTATATACCTATTTCGATTTTGGAAACTCCTTGGTCCCGAAAACTGAACATCATCTAAAATCACAAAAAGATCACACGCGCACATTTTTTGAAAATAGCCCAGGTATGGAAAATGTTCTGGTTGGCTAATCGCTACTCTCATTCTTTAATCCTTTCCAACAATGCATACGACCATATAAAAATAGTCATTCGAATCTTGAACTTCTCTGCAAATACACTTAATATCAAAAATCTTCAACCCTTGTTGAACAAGCTTTTTAGTATAAAACAATTTTGCATATTCCAAATCCAAGTTTCCTGATGTAATTCCGTAATAATCCATCCTTCTTCTAAGCCATTCAGAGTTTTCAGATGATGTGATATTATATGGTGTATGCACAATATCAAACACAATTAATGACTTATCCTTCTTATGTACAAACTTATATGCATATGATAAAATCTCAAAATGTTCACAATACTTTCCATAAATGCAGAGTGGATTATCAAAAGAAATAATATCATAAGACATACCTTCATATTTACATGCGTATTCGATAGAATTTGCAGCAATAAAATTGAATCCTGGTATTTTCTCTTTCAGTTTCAGCCCTTTTTCCTGATCAATATCTAGTCCCGTCATTGAACAAAGCCTACTTGATAACAAATTACTATAAATTGAACCATCACCACAAAAAAACTCTATGCCACTCCCCATAGATATACCCCAATGGTTAGCTGTTTCAGCAATTTCTTTAACACACTCTTTCACGTAAGAAATTCTCATAATTATCATCCTCTAACAACTCTAATCATTCATAACAGATGTATAATTCGTATGCTTCGAAATAATGATTATTTCGAGCTTCTTCATATGAAAGATTCGCAGCATAATACAATCCTTTAGTTTTATGAAAACTCTCCTCCAAATAAAACCTTCCACCTTGGGATTTTTGACATTGCAACGCTTTCATTTTTCTGTCAAAATAGTTTGTAATATCCACAAAGTAGTTTGGTACAAAATGTGACCTTACAGTTTTCAGCGGATCACATAAGAGTATTTTTTTAACTGTGCTAATTCTTGTTGCACAATTTAATACTGCCTTCCCTATTGCAGCATGATCTTGATGATCTACACCATACAAATCAGGATAATGTGTTATTATTGTATCTGGTTGAATATCAAAGAGTTCTTTTTCTATTGCATGTATCAGGTTTCTTCCATATTCCATATATCCGTCTTTCTGATGTAAAAAACGAACAGACATAGGAAAGGCTTCAAAAGCAAGCAATGTTTCCTTTTCTCTTAGTTCTTTTTCCAACAAATCATTTGTTCCTTGTTCTTCTTTCACTGATATACCATGTTCGCCCGAAGATGCAATTAAAAGAACACATTCTTTTCCATCATCCAAATACTTACATATAGTACCATAACATCTTAACTCAGCATCATCAGGATGAGCTAAAACAATTGCAACCTTATCTTTCATAATTATAATCCACCTTTCTGCGAAAGGCACCGATGGGGTTATGAAACCCGTTTGGCCGCTTTCGCTTTTTAATTTATTTTCCTTCTGGTATGATCTTCTTAATAAGACTGACACACTACAGAACACGTGGAGGTGAGTGGCGGGGCTGTATAGCGGCGACCTCGCATAATTATATGTTGTCGGTCATCCGTTAAGGCATCAATGAATGGCGCATACCAGTAGCCCGTAAACTTATCTCTTCCAAAGTCGACTCGATTTTGCCGGATGACCAGTCCCTGTCAGTTTTATTCCTACAAATATCAGGAGGTTATTTTATTGGCTTTCAAAATTTTTCGTTTCAACTGCTGTGGACTTGATATCCACAAAACATGGATCTATGCCTGTATCGGTATCACAGATTCGAACGGCAGAACGGAATACAAGCAGGCTCGTTTCTCTTCTTTTTCCAAAGGATTGAAGGAACTGTGCGATTGGCTTGCGAAGTACAATTGTTCTGAAGTTTGTATGGAATCGACAGGCAAGTACTGGATCACTGTATTCAATGTTTTGGAAAAAGCGAATATTTCTGTTACCCTCGCTCATCCCAAATATACAAAACCTCAAAAAGGAAATAAGACTGACCGAAAGGACGCGAAATGGATCTGCGACTTGTTCATGTGTGAAATGATTAAGCCTTCCTTTATCCCACCTGCCGACATCCGCCATTTAAGAGATCTGGTAAGATACCGTTTCAAACTCACCTGTATGGTTACCGGTGAAAAGAACCGTGCACAGAATTGTCTTACCGTATCAAACCTTAAACTAGACGATGTCTTCAGCGATGTGTTTGGAAAATCTTCCCGTTCCATTACGGAATATATGCTCGCTCATCCCGGGGAAATCTTTGATGTAGCACCTTTCGTAGATGGACGCTGTAAAACACCTGTCGAAGAAATCCAGGCTGCCGTTGATGGGGCCATTTCTCCCGAACAGGCCGTAAAGCTTCGCCAGTGTCTCAACCATATCGATGAATTAGAAAAGCATCTTGAAGAAATAGAACGGGAGATTCTTCGTCTCTCTGATAAATATGAAGCTGCTCTTGATCTAATTCGTACGGTTCCAGGATTTGGTAAAAGTTCCATGACTGCCATCCAAGTCCTTTCCGAAATCGGTGGTGATATGTCTGTCTTCCCCACAGCTAAGCACCTCGTTTCATGGGCAGGATGTTGTCCCCGCAATGACCAAAGCAACAAAAAAATCAAATCAACTCGAAGTTCCCGTGCTGGTACTTATATTAAACCAATACTGGTACAAATTGCAAATGGTTTATTGCGTTCTAAGAAACATTCTGAAATAACTGGCCGCTACAAGCGTATTAAATCGCACCGTGGGCACAAGAAAGCCATCATTGCAATCTGCCGTATGCTCCTGACCGCTATCTGGCACATACTTTCAGATTTAAATCCATATACATCAGAAGGCTATCTTGAGCCGCGGCCTGTGAAAGAATCAAAAGTTCTGACGAAATCACAGGCACTTAATTTATTGAAGCAGCGCGGTTATATCATCAAAGATGATGTAGAACCTGCCATGAATTAGGTAATGTGTGCCTATATTTCTTTTTTGAAGCCACCGAAAGATGGCTTTGTTGTTATGCTCTTTACCGTTTCTCTACCCACTACTTATTTGTTTCAAACTTAACCTCTTTAGCAAACCAATCCACTCACGATAAATGCATTCTATTTGCCAAATTATAATCCTTATGCTATTTAGCATTATAGATTCTGTTCCCCCCGAAAGAAACACCTCTCGTCCAAAACAAAAACAATGCAATCCACGAAGTGATCCAATATGATAAATGCCATATCCCAGCGAACAAAAACACTGGTGGCATATTGCTTTTTCCATACTTAACCTGTCCCCAAAAAGATACCAACATAATATAATTTACATACAGCAAGAACAATAAAAGTGCATATTTTTCTGTTGTATATAATGATATGACAAAAAATGGCAACAAACACAGGTGAGCAATAAAGCGCATAGGAAAAGCGATATTTTCGTATGAATATCGTATCCTCTGCTCTAAAAATTTGCTAACTGTTATCCTTTGAGTAGCTGTAAAATATTTCTTTTTAGGGAAGCCACAATGTGCACCTTTATCAAAATAATACTTTTCAACAATATACTCATCATAAAGACCATTTCTATCCGGAAAACCAAATTTTTTATAAAGTGATAGCTTCATGGCGATATGCCCTGCATACTGCTTACGCTTATCAAAAACACACCTGAAAAAGAAGCCAGCTTGATCTATCATGATATCCATAGAATATTTTTTAAAAATAGGAACAACTTTAAATAAATCAAATTCTTCAAAACAAGGGATTATCTCTGCAATTTCCGTTGCCGTAATTCTATAATGGTCGTCGACTATCAAACAATACTCTTTCTTTGCTTGCTTAATGGATGCGTAAACACCGTTAAGTTTATCATTTTTCCCGCTTCGATCTAGCGGAACAATATGTACTATATTCTCTAAAAGGGAAAGTTCTTCAAATTGTTTGGATAAATTATTTGGACATTCATCAGCTATGATAATTTCATATTCAATTTCTGTTGCTTCCAAATCATTGTCCAATTTACGCAAATAAGTGCATAATTCATCTATTACACTTATTCTGTTGCTTTTAATAGGTATAATGATAGATATAGATTGCTTCATCATCTCATCTACTCCCTGTGTAAAACACCCGTCATACAATGCACAGAACCTCCACCATTCATAAGTTCGGATACATCAACGCCCTCACACTTTATTCCACATTTTTCATATTGTTTGATTGAGGATTGTGCGTTTTTATTTATCAGGATAGTTTCATTGTTTAATGAAACAAAATTAATGGCCATATTCTGATCAATTTCTTTCTCATCAGTCAATTCAATTATTTTAAAACCATGACGCACTAATGCCTCATATCCTGTGTATGAAAATCTTCTTGCTACAACAACAGCATATTTTTTATTTAGAATATTTACTACTCCATCTAAATGCCCGCAACCATACGTTGTTTGCAATTCTATTATTTCTCCAAATCCTTGTACTTCTAAAACTGATTTTAAATATCTAACCGCTATATCATTAGTTCTTAAGCCAACACCCAAGAACACTAAATCCTTATTAACTATCATGATATCCGGTCCTTCAAACCACATAGGGCCAAATCCAGACGCTATTATAGGAATACTAAGCTTAGCCAATTCGCTTTGCACAATCACTTCTTCACCAGCTCTGACTGGGGATGCCATACGAGAAATGATGGCTCCATATGGTGTCATTGTAAACAAATCTCTAGCAAAAAAGATATTAGGATACTTAATTGAATTTTCATCCGTAATATAATGTACATCCACATTGTACTTAGCATATACATTTGCCATGCAATCATGTTGATAACGGGCACGAGCAACATCTATTTTGCCATTCCACAAAACATCATCAGGATCTTTTATATCCTCTATTTCTTTTCCTGGTCTTCGAAGCAACACACTCCTCAATTCATCCGTCTCAGAATGAACACCATAGCGATTCCATATTGTACCAATTTCTTCTATGCTATTATTCCTTAAGTCCCATCTATCTCCACCGTGAGCTTTGTTTGGCATAATTACCTCCTATTGTCAACACGTTTTTTATCTGATTGCATACCGAAGTATCGCTTCTGTCACGCCATTATTATCATTGTTGGAAACCATATTTTTTATCTGTTTTTTGATATCAAGAGGACTATTATCTACTACAACTCCAAGCTTAGCTGCCCTCAACATACTTAAATCATTGTAGTTGTCTCCTATTACCATGATATCGTTAATCAAGAAATCTGTTCCCTCTAATATCTTCTCCAATGCCTTTCCTTTATCATAAAAATTATTAGTGATTTCAATATATCTAGGTGTCTTATTTAAAGAGAAATCTTGATTCTGTAGTATAGAAAACATTTTTTCAAACGCATCCATTTTGTTTGGAAGAACTACAAATTTTAGTATTCCTTCCATAAGTTCAGCCGTTCTATTCCATTTAATCACATGAAATCTGCCTAAATACTCGCTATAATTTGCATTTGTTTTCAAATAGCTAAAATCAAGCAGATCATTGAGCCACCTCTTGTTTAGAGGTGTAACATTGTTAATAATCATCGAATTATAATTATACATAATATATTCTAGTTCAAACTCATCACATAGCTTTAATAGATATTCTATATCTTTTACTTGAAAAATACTTTCTATCAAATTGTACTGTTTTTCACTCCCACATTGTATAAACGCCCCATTGAAAGCTACTATAGACTTCTCAATACTAAGATTTTCAGCAACCCACTCAGTTGAAAGAGGAGATCTTCCGCTCGCCAAAATAATCTTTCCACCTAAAGATGTATATAGCTTTATCGCATAATAATCAGCATAACTAATTTTTTTATCAGAATTTAGCAGAGTTCCATCTAAATCGATAGCTATGTATGGATAAACAATTTTCAATTTCGATCACCTCAGAATTCAGTAGATAACATTTTTGTAGCAGTAGAAATCTGTACTAAAAGTGCAATAACATATTCTACTCCTCCTGCTATATATGCAAATGGTAAGCCCCCAATCAAATCAGCACAAATCATAGCCATATTTCTAACTCTAACCTTATGCTCAGAAAACAATGGTATCCTGTCCAGTATTCCTTCATAATATTCTCTCAATTGATTATAATCAAAATTATCAATTACATATTTTTCGACATAGACAGTGTTATTTTGTATCGAATATTTGATATTGTATCTATCCTCTTCCAGCCATTCTGTAGCAAATAACATTGCTTTTCCTATTTTACAAAAATCGATTACTGGATCATATAATTTTGCGAATCCTTTTGGATCAATCAATGTAAAACGGTCATCCATCTCACTCAAAAAAATATGAGATGGTCCTAATTGCCCATGTGTTGTGCACATATAGGGTGGCACTAATAATTCAAAACTATCATTAAGAAATTGTATGATTCTAGAAATAGGTTTGCGTATAATCTCCCCACTAATACAAACATCTGCATCTAAAAGATTTATATCTTGTTCGAGGAAACTCTGTGTTTCAGCAACACGCCTCTCACATCGGGTTATATAGGTTTCATAAATGCTCGCTCTCGAAGGATCCGACTGTTCGATAGTATGAATCGTGTCCGTTATATAAGTCATTACCAATACCAGTTTATCACTCCATTTTTCATTAAACTGTCCTTCAAGCAACAAATGTCTTAAGTTAGGAAAATCAATATAATTATATGTGTATGAATACTCTTCCGGTCCATTTACATAGCTAATTATCTGAGGGAAAGCACCCCGAACATTCTCAGGAATATTTAAATAAAAGGCTATCTGATCGATAGTATCTTGCTTTCCTCTTTCAGTTCCCACTTTTTTAACAATATTTGTTGCCTCATTGATGTAAATAGTACTTTGAGTCCCCTTAATTATCTTCATAACCAATCCTCTCATCCATAGAATAGGCATAATCAATCAAAATTTATATGTGTCTATATTATTCTCTTGCTATTTGTTTAATTTGATTCACTCTTCCAGAAAAATATCTAGTGTAATGTATCATTGACAAATAGTTAAATATTGCTAGTTTCCCAAGTTGTTTCATGATATACTAAAAGAAACGGCGGTGATTCCTATGGCAAGACCTAAAAAATACAAAATCTCCTTAACAGATGACGAACTTAAAATACTGAAATCCGTTATGCATAAAAAGAAAACTTCAAAAACAGTCCGGAACAGATGCCAGATTATCATTGATCTGGATGAGGCACATGGAAAAATTCTTACCCATGAACAGTCTGCTAAAACAAACTGTGTCTGTATGGCTACGGTTACCAATACAGTGAAACTTTATTCTGAAAAAGGGATTGAAGGCATCACTTCACTCAACCGCAATGTTAATTCTGACCAAGCACGTCGGAAATTTGATGAACGCGCGGAGGCCCGCATCATCGAAATCGCATGCAGCTCAGCACCGGAAAGCCATTCCCGCTGGACGCTCCGGCTGTTGTAAGAACAGGCAAAAATAGTGCTTGATGTCCCGGTCAGCAAAGATACAATCGGTAGGGCATTAAAAAAAATAAACTTCGACCTCACATGAATGATTACTGGTGCATCCCATCAAAAGAAGATGCTGATTTTGTAGCCTGCATGGAAGATGTCCTGTCCTTGTTTATGAGCTTCCATACAATCCGGCATGTCCTGTTGTCTGTATGGATGAAAAGCCGTACCAGCTGTTAGGAGATGTGAGGGAGCCATTACCCATGCGTCCCGGTGATGACCAGAAAACCGATTCGGAATACAAGCGGAACGACACCTGCAGTATATTTGCTTTCATAGAACCGCTTGGGGGAAAGCATCATGTCAGTGTCCATAAACACCGCACTGCCATTGACTGGGCGCAGGAAATCAAATATTTATCAGATGTTCTGTTTCCAGATGCTGAAAAGATCATTCTGGTAATGGGCAATCTTAATACCCATAAAGCTGCGTCCCTTTACAAAGCGTTTCCACCAGCAGAAGCAAGAAGGATTATAAAGCGTTTGGAAATCCATTATACGCCCAGGCATGGGAGCTGGCTTGACATGGCAGAAATTGAACTTAATGTAATGACACGCCAATGCCTGTCACGCCGTATAGATACAATCGGCAGACTAAAAAACGAACTATCTACATGGGAAACAGAGCGCAATCGTGATGAGGCTAAAATACGTTGGCATTTCCAAACAGGTGATGCCAGAGAAAAGCTGATATCACTTTATCCAATAATTTCATCTGTCACCTCATAACAGAGGTGCCAGATGCGCTAAATATCAATGATACAACACACTAGTAATGAAAATAATTTCGATGTCTCCCCTATAAAATCAAAGAAAAATATATTCCACGACATTTTAAACCAAGTAAAAGGACGTATATTGATGAATTAATTCCGAGTTGAAGTTACCTCCGGCAAGAGTGAATATTTTTCAGTATGATTTAGCCTACGCACTTAATATATCAAGGCAAACACTTGCACTGGCGTAAACTTTGTGGATTCCACAACGCTGGATGTATGCGACAACCACCAGATATGGCAAAACGGGGTTTTTAAAGGTGTTTCACAAAGGGGAAAAGTTCTACAGGCTGGTTTTACGGCTTCAAACTCCACCTTATCATCAATGACTGTGGGGAAATTCTGCGCTTTTGCCGGACGACCGCAATTGGAAAGTCATGATATCCAATTATCCTCTGTTCGTACTCTTTCCCATATTTTATACCAATTATACAATTTTTTCCAGCATATGCCCAATTTCAAACATCATATCCGCAACTTTTTACATCACATTATAAAAAATATCTTAAATTTCCTCAAATACCGTCAGTTTTTGACAACTCAATTGTCTTTATATATAGAACACCTTGAAAAGGATGTGTAAATATGGACTGGATACAAGAATTAACGCAAAAGGAATCTTTACGTTGTTCTCTGGCTACCTTCTTAGACCAGCATGGATTTTCCGGGTTAGAAAAGGCCCTGCAGCTTTATTCAAATACACAGGCAGAATACATTTGCAAAACAAAAGCGACCGTTACCAGAATTAAAATTGATGATATTGACTATCTGGAAATACAAACACATACCATTACAATCCATACAAAGCATGGGGACTATCAAAAATATGGCTCCCTAGCAGATGAGCAGAAATTCCTGGCACCATATGGATTTATTAGGTGCAGGCAAAATTGTCTCGTCTCTTTGGAGAAGATTCACAGCATTTGCGATGATACCATTACTTTGACCAACCACCTCCAGCTTCACATGAGCCAGCGCTATGCGCCAAAGGTTTTGGCGGCCTTTGCACGAAGCCGTGTTTCAAGATAAAATGCATACTTTTTTATTGTTTTGCCGTAAAATGTCCCTTATTTTTATAAAATATTTAGAATTGGCACTGAATTGTCATTCATTGGCACGGTTCTGCGATTGAACCGTATATTTGCGCGTGTTATAATGGTATTGCTTAAAGTTTTCTCTTTCACAGCACCTTTACAGGGTGCTGTTTTTTACTTTTAGCACGCGGAGGAAATGTCAATGGCAGATTCCGTACTTCCGTAATTGTAACCCGTTAACTGATCATTGACAGCAGGACAATACATAGCCTGTACGTATACCATGCATACCACGATAAAAAACAGTGCAACATGAGTATGGCACGCATACTGTAAGTATGTCATATGTATATGACACGTACATAGTACGTACAGCCTATGCAGAGACCTGTCAATCCATGTAACAAAGGGGAACGTCATGAAATCAAGAAACCAAATTTACAGAGGGGAAGGTGAGCGTCTTCTAAAACTCATTACTACCTACCACGCGCTGCAGTACGAACAGGTACTGCAGTTTTTTATTCGTAACAGGACTTCCATGAAAGCCCTGATTACAAGCCTGATCAAGCAGGGGCGTATCTACTATGACCAGGACAGAGATCTTCTATGCGATACTCCAGAAGCTTCTGACACCCCGGATTACGGCATGATTGCCGCTGTCTGGGTTCTCTTGGACTTCAAAGAGGCAGTTGTCTACCATACCAGCGGAGAATTTCCGGTTAAACTTCATTTTTTCTCACAGGATGAAGCATATGAGGTGATCTACGTAAGTCCGGGGCAGGAAGCACTGATCAACCACGTAGTGTCAAGCCTTCCTGCTAAAGACACAAACCGCCTGGTTATATTGGAATCCGAACAGCAGGCCGCACAAGTCAACATTAACGGGATAACGGCATTTTGTTTGGTAAGCCCTGAAGGAACTGTCAATTACTACACAAAACAAAAGAAACGAGGATGATTTTATGGACAAAAAAGCAATTTATAAACAAACACAGAAGGTAGAAAGCGAACTTGTGAAACTACAGAATACTGTTTTTGCTTTGCAGAACATTGATTTTCAAAAGCACAGTGCAAATTATGAGGAATTAAGTACCGAGGCTGCATATAAGGCTGAACGGCTTGCCTGTCAGCTGAGGAGGCTGGTCTATATCACAGATTTCACTGGTGAATCCGACTATCTGAAACACGCTGCTGAGGCCCAGGGAATCCATATATCCCTAAATAACGGAATATTATCTGTCACATTGCCGGCCCTGTTTCCAAAGAGAAAACTAAGATCCAACACGGCTTTTCTGCATGATCCTCTGAACTATGCTCTGCATGAGTTTGTGAAGGAACAAAGTTTTCCGCTTTACCGGGACTGTATTGTATGCTTCATTCAAGTATATGATAAATCGCTCTCCGAAAAACGAATCCGGGACTATGATAACCTGGAATTCAAACAGATTCTGGATGTTATTTCCACCCATGCCCTGATAGATGACAGCGGGCAGTTCTGTGACATCCACCATATGACAGAAATGGGAGCGGAAGATCATACAGTCATCCATATTATGGAAAAATCTGCTTTTCCAAGATGGCTGGCCGACCATGAAGCTGCCATAAAAAACATATCGGATAATTCCTGATTTTTTTCACTGAAAACCCGATTTGTGTAAAAAAACGGTGTCCCTCTCTTATTTCCTGTTTATTCCGGAGATTTAAGAGAGGAACATCCTACCCAAGTGTAGGCTAACATGCGTATCTAAATGAACTGAGGTGATACTAATTTGCTAAGACCAAATACCCAGAAATATCAACTGCTGGAGCTGACCGGAATCAGTGGGGAATTTCCGGCTGACCAGCTGAACAGACTATTTTACAGCCCTTCTTATGCTGAGAAGGTAATTACAGAGTTAAAGGCGGATAAGCTGATCCGTACCCACTATAGAGACAGACTGCGAGGTTATCGTTTGACGAAACGTGCCAAGGAGATGCTGGTCTCCAATCATCCCACCCGCTTTCAATACTTTTTCACAGGCAGTACTGAGACAAATCATATCCGAAGCGAAGTGTCAAGAAGACTCCGGCTTCACCAGAAAGCGCAGACCTATCTAACACTTTCTCATGTAAAGATTCCATTCTATTATGATGAGAAGCCGTACATTTTTTCCACCGCCAGGGAAACTATTGACCTGCAGTCTCTTCCTTGCTTTTATTCATCCAGAGAAATCAAGGAACTCGGTGAGGTCACTCTAAAGATAAAAAGCTCCCGCAGTCTTGGAATCCTGCTGGCCCCACATTGCGTTTATGCTGTTTATAACACTGGAAGCAGCATTTTAAAGTGGGAACACAAGACAGAAATAAAACTGAACGCGTTCCTGCAGCATTCTCTGCAGGGACTCCCTTACAGCGGACATCCCAAGACCCGAGCAATGATGTTTGGGGATACGATGGAAACGGCTCTCCGGCTCCTAACCAGTACTGGAGGATATAAGAAGAGTCTGTTTATGCTGGATGATTCCTTTGATCACTTTCATTTTCTCCCCAGTAACGAACAGGGCGAAACCTTATTAAAATTGTTGGTAAAGCCAGAAATGATGGCAGCATTGAATCAACTTTTATTGTCCGATCAGGAAGAACTTCAGGGTGATATTCCTTTTGAGCATGATGCTGTTGCTTCTAATGGAACACCGACACTCCTTGCATATGATTTCGACATGCAGAGAATCTGCCGGTTTAATAAAGGACTGGATGTCTATGGCATGTCCGGGAACCTGATCTGTTTTGATTTCCAGATTCCGGTTTTGGAGAAATTTATGAACAAAAATGTCTGTTTCTCCAGCATTGACCTGGCTAAATTCAGAAAGGAGTTTTTACATGAACCGTAAATGGTGGAAGCTTATTTTCGTACTTCCGATCTTCCTGTGCATTTTATATGCCGGAGGCTATATTGCACAATTTATCGGTAACTACAAGGTCTGGACCAGCGCCGGCAACTTCGCCGGTAACGGTTCCTACCCAAAGGCTCCTTCCCTGCATCCAATCGCATGCCTTCATGCACTGGCCCAGTTCCCATATAACCTGTATGGGATTTTTCTTTGCCTTCTTGCGCTCGGACTCCTGGTCTTTTTGTTGATGCGGATGGGCGTTGACCGAAACGGGGAGGTATTTGATAAAGAGCGCAACCTGAATTACTCCCTGAAAGGCACCTATGGGACATCCGGATTTATGACACCGGATGAGATGTACAGGGTGCTGGAGCTGACGGACCATGTGAAGAAAACCAAAGGGACAATTCTTGGAAAGCTGAATGGAAAGGCGGTCTGCCTTCCTTATGAAACACGCATGAATCGCAACATTGCCGTCTATGGTGCCAGCGGCTCTATGAAGTCCAGGGCATTTGCCCGTAATATGATCTTCCAGTGTGTCGCACGCGGGAAAAACGGCGGAGTCGGGGAGAGTTTAATTATTACAGATCCTAAAAGTGGTGCGAGACGTTCTCGCTTGAAAAGAGCGGGCACGACTCAAATTATAGTAAAAAATCAGTTTGAGTTGGAGAACTGAATACACGAATGGTCGAATGAGAGGGTAACGCCTTGAAAGGCATCCTTAATACTCCGGCTTGCATGATGTGAGTAAACACAGAAGTGTAAGAAGCCCGGTGAAGTCGGCAGAGAGATACCGTAACAGTCAGGCTGACGAAAGCTGTCCAGAGGTGGATGGTGTATCCCATATGCCGGAGGTCTATAAAATACCTATGGTTAGAATGAAGAGAGTCCAAAAGCTCTTCTGGCGAATCTTTGAATGTACGGGCCTAGATGGGGACTATGCAGAAATGCATAGTGACACAAATAGTGTCGCTAGTGTGGGTGAGTAAGACTCGCGTTTTATGAAAATCCATACATTGTTATAGGCAATGTCAAGCTAGCAGGCTTATAGAAGAAACCTAAGGGTATATGTAAAGATAGTGTATTCGGAACGTCGTAAGCTGACAGCGTGGAGAATTTACTTTCTATGAAGCGTATCGAACGGGAAATCCACAATAAAAGTGGTATTAAGGGAGATTATGTCAGTGAAAGCGGAGGCATGGTACCAATGAAGCCGTGATAATAAGCGGTGGAGGGACGGCCTCTAGTCGTGTAATTAGTAAATCAAAATCGAATTGGTATGGGTTCGAGTAAGACTAAGAGATGTATTCACTCCGTAATTGGAGGATACAGACCATGCTAAAGAAAACCAAGCTTCGCTATAACGAATACTATGATATGCAAAAAGAGTTTGATTCGTTATATGCGGCAAGCAAAAACGGCAACAACTTTTATAAATTGCTGGAGATTATCGGTTCAGAGGAAAATATACGTTTGGCATACCGTAATCTTAAAACAAACAATGGCAGTGCTACTGCCGGAACAGATGGAAAAACCATTGATGTTATCAAGAATCTTTCGGATTATGAAGTGATTAATACGGTCAGATTTATGTTAGATGACTATAAACCATCCTCTGTAAGAAGAGTGTTTATTCCTAAACCGGGCAGTGATAAAAAGCGTCCGCTCGGAATCCCCTGTATCTGGGACAGGCTCGTTCAACAATGCATTCTGCAAGTGTTGGAGCCGATATGTGAACCTAAGTTCCATAATCATTCCTATGGATTCCGGCCAAACCGAGGAGCAGACCATGCAGTCAGCAGAGCCGTAAGTATGGTTAATATATATCGACACTATTACTGCGTTGATATAGATATCCAAGGCTTTTTTGATAATGTAGACCATGGAAAACTGCTGAAACAGATATGGACACTTGGAATCAGGGATAAGAGGCTGATTTGTATTATCAGCAAAATCCTTAAATCAGAAATTGAGGGAGAAGGAATTCCAACAAAAGGTACGCCACAAGGCGGAATTATCAGTCCGCTTCTGTCACTGATTGTATTAAATGAACTGGATTGGTGGGTAAGCAACCAGTGGGAAACCTTTAAGCCCCAACGGATGAAATCAAAAGGATGGCTAAGTTATGCACGTAAATACACCAACCTGAAAGATGGATATATCGTCAGGTACGCTGATGATTTTAAAATTATGTGCAGAACCTATGATGACGCCCAAAGATGGTATCACGCTACCGTAGATTTCCTAAAGACAAGATTAAAATTAGATATCAGTCCGGAGAAATCAAAAGTAGTGAATATGCGAAAGAATTCTTCAAATTTCCTGGGTTTTAAAATCAAGGTTCTGCCAAAAGGAAAAACAAGATATGGGTTTATTGCCAAAACGGATATGAGTGAGAAAGCGATGAAAAAAGCTAAAACAAACTTAAAAGCTAAAATCATTAACATCAGAAAACATCCCTCGCATATGGCTATTGAGAATTATAACTCGGCAATCAGAGGGATACAGAATTATTATTGTATTGCAACAAATATCTACAATAATCTGACGGATGTGAATTATGCTCTCTTACCAACTATAAGGATACGTCTTAGAGATGTCGGTAAAACTGTTCCCTTCCGGGAGACAGAAATTAAATTTCAACAGAAAGTGACTGGAATCAGAGACGAAACAAAGATTGTGAAAATAGGCTCGGAGACGCTACTGCCGATTACAGGAGTACATCATAAAAGTCCTATGAATTTCTCTCAGGATGTAACAAGCTATACAGCCAAAGGAAGAAAAAAGATACACCACAATCTTGAAACGGTTACGGAAACACAATTTGAAGCACTTGCCAAAGGCAGAGACCCGAATGAAACAATTGAGTTCAATGACAATCGTATATCAGCGTTTGTTGTCCAACAGGGAAATTGTTACATCACAGGTCGAAAGTTAAATGTACAGGATATGCGGTGTTTTAGAAAAAAGCCTTTATCCAAAGGCGGAACAGATAAACACAGTAATATCGCATTTGTTGAGGGAAGAGTTTTCAAACTGATATTTTGTAATGTAGTCAATGAAGCCCAAAATATGCTAAGTAAGCTGAAATTAGATGACGTTAGGAAAAACAGACTGAACAAAATCAGACAGAATTATGGTTACCAAACAATTTAGATAATCTATGATTTACGAAAACACGATGGCACGCCGTATGACCTGAAAGGGTCATGTACGGTGTAGAGCGGGGGAAAAGGTGGAGATAACTTCAAAGCCTTACCTATCGCTATAATTGTACGAAAGCATGGCTGGATATCTGGAGAATGAGGGCTACACTGTGCGGTGCTTCAACCTTGTGAATCCGGAAAACTCTGATGCATGGAACTGCCTGATGGAGATTGACGGCCAGGAAACCATGGCGCAGGTTTTTTCGGATGTCATCATCCAGAATACAGGTTCTGCCAAAGGAGATCACTTCTGGGATAACGCGGAATTAAATCTGTTAAAGGCGCTGGTTCTCTATGTAGAGCAGGGATTCCCCCCAGAGTCCAAGAACATCGGGCAGGTATACAAATTGTTGACGCTCAGCTCCGAAAAGGAACTGAACAGCCTCTTTGACCTGCTTCCGGTGAGCCACCCAGCAAAGGTTCCTTACTGCATCTATAAGCAGGCAAGTGATACGGTGCGGTCCGGGGTAATCATCGGACTTGGAGCCAGGCTTCAGGTGTTCCAAAATAAGCTGATCCGGCAGATCACTTCCTATGATGAAATTGACCTGACACTGCCAGGGAAGCAGAAATGCGCTTACTTCTGCATTACCTCCGACCAGGACAGCACCTTTGATTTCCTGTCATCGCTTTTTATGACGTTCGTATTCATCAAACTGGTAAGGTTTGCAGATAAGCACGGAGTAGAGGGACACTTACCAGTTCCGGTACATATCCTTGCTGATGAACTTGCAAATACCGGGGCCATTCTGGAATTAAACAAAAAGATCTCTGTAATACGCTCCAGGGGCTTAAGCATTTCGTGCATTTTCCAGAACCTGCCCCAGATGCAGAACCGCTATCCCTTCAACCAATGGCAGGAAATCATAGGAAACTGCGATACTCAGTTATTCTTAGGATGCACGGACGAAGTAACGGCTGAATTTATCAGTTCGCGCTCTGGAGACGTGACTGTAGGTGTCAGTTCAGAAGCGAAGCAGCTCAATACCTGGCGGGTGTCAGATTATTCTCCGGAATACCGGAAAACCCAATCCATCGGCAAACGCAAGCTCCTGACACCAGATGAGATCCTGCGGCTACCTCTGGATACTGCACTTATTATTTTAAGAGGGCAGAAAGTGCTGAAGGTTCAGAAATATGATTATACACTGCACCCGGATGCGAAAAAACTGGTGACCAAAAAGGCGGCAGAACATATTCCGAAATGGCGGGAAGAGGGGAAAACCGAAGAGTATGACTACCTCCCCAAAGCGCCTCCGAAGCCACGCAGACAGAAAAGCGGTGCTGCTTCAGCTCCCCGTAAGCCATTGGCAACGCCTACCTATGAAACTACAAAACACATTTATCAGGAACCACAGCCTCCGGATTCTTCAGACAGGCCGCCAGATAACTCATGGCCGGATGAACTGGAGATGGTTCCATTAGATAAAAATTCAATCATGTCATAACGAAAAGGAGAACATTTATGCAAAACGAACAGAACACTATCACAAATGTACCTGTATTAACCCTTGATTCCGACGCTGTGCTGGAAACAGCACAATCGAAAGCAGACCTTATCTGGCATGAGATCCAGAATGCCTATCGCACAAAGAAAATCCTCACCGGGATGTTGGGCGGAATTGAAAAGACGGAAAATGGAAGTTTAATTGCCATTGTTTATTATAAGGATTTCCGCACTATCATTCCGATTACGGAGATGATGATCAATCTGGTACAGGATGAATCTCATGATTACGGGGATATTTCCCTCCGCCAGAACAAAGTCCTTAACAACATGCTCGGCTGCGAGATTGACTTTATTGTGAAAGGACTGGATGCCCAGTCAAGGAGTGTGGTTGCCAGCCGGAAGGAGGCCATGCTGAAGAAACGCCAGATCTTTTATCTCGACCGGGATGCGTCCGGAGGTCCCAAGATCTACGAAGACCGTATCGTGCAGGCAAGGGTTGTTGCCGTAGCGGAAAAAGTCGTCCGGGCAGAAATCTTCGGCGTGGAGACTTCCATCCTAGCACGCGACCTGTCCTTTGACTGGTTGGGGGATGCCAGAGAGCGTTTCCATGTAGGCGAGCATATCCTGGTGCGTATCCTGTCTGTTACTGCTGAAAATATGGAAAAGATAACAGTCAAGGCAGATGTCAAGAGCGTGGAAGGCAATACCAGCAAAGAAAACATGAAGAAATGTAAGATTCAAGGCAAATATGCCGGAACCGTGGAAGATATCCACAAGGGGACCGTATTTGTCCGGCTCTCCATCGGAGTCAATGCCATTGCACATTCCTGTTATGATAGCCGGACGGTGGGAAAGAAGGATGAAGTGTCCTTTGTAGTAACGCACATTGATGAAGATCGGAATGTAGCAGTGGGATTGATTTCCCGGATCATCAGGCAGAATCTTTAACTTTCTTATTATAAAGATTATTAGAATTGAAGAAATTTTTATATAATAATTTCCCTAGACATTTTTTAAGGGTGCTAGAGAATTCTCTAGCACCCAAGCCATATGGAATTACTTTATTAGTTAAAAATATGTAAATATTTGCTGAAATTTTATATTTCCCAATACACCATATACAATTAGTGCTATTGACATATAAATCATATAATCAAGAGCTTTATTATTATAAGTATAACTTCTATTTTTTTCTTCCAATTCTTTTTCAACATATCTATCTGAATTTGAAAATTTTATCATATTTTTATAATGTCTTTCTATACCAAGAAAATTGTCATACTTAAAAGGAATTTTACACAAAGGTTCAAGCATTTCCAAATCCGAAACTTTTAATTTTGTATACATTCCCAATAAATACTCTAGTTTAACCATAATAACAGTGTTCTCAAGAAATTGTTTATGGCATATACGATTAATTTTTTTTGCATAAAAACAAATAAATAATGAAAGTACTGGCATAACAACAAGGATACTTTGAACTTTTTCAAAGTATTTGGCCAAAAAAAATCCACTAAATAGAGTTATATTAATTGTGTAATAAAAATTCATGTATGACAAGCATTTATCAAACCAAAATCTACGTTCTTCTTTTATCTGTGCATATAATGTTTCTAAGTTTTCTTGCTTTAATTCTGTTCCATCTAAAGATATCCAACTCATATCTCATTTACCCTCAAACAGCATCCTGGATCCACACTTGAAATGTCATCATTATATAATTCTTTTATGCCAAGACACTCTCCGTGGCACAGGTTATTTCTAAAACAATTTTTGCAATTTGGAGCTAGCTTTATATTTCTAAGATGATCAAGTATTATAGAGTTATCCCATAGACTTTTTATTTTTTTATCAGCTATATTTCCAATAATATATTTATCACCCAAAAAAACACAAGGCATAATTTGTCCTTTACAGTCTATATAAATAGAACGAAAGCCTGCTCCACAGTCATGTGAACAGAAAAGGAGCTTACTCTCCTTTGATTCTTTTTTCATTATATCTTCAATATCACATCCTTCTAATGCATTCAGCTTTTCTACCAACGAATAGTATTTACTATCATAGTTCAAAAGATATTTTTCTTCGCTTTTAGTAGGCTTATATCTTCTAATCTTTAATAACAATCCTTTTTTTTTGCAATAATTATAAACATCTAAAGTGCAATCTTTATTTATATCCATTAATGTATACCTAATAACAGGATTAATATCATTGTCTAATAGTATATCAATATTTTGTAACACTTGATCATATATGAGTCTTCCTCTAATCAAATTATGAATTTCACGAGTTCCATCTAAACTAATAGATATGTCACATTCATATTTTTTGATATTAAGAATATCTTCTCTTTTAAATAAAGTTCCATTAGTAGTAAAGGATAATCTTATGTTAGGTGCAATATTCCGTATATTCTTTATAAGTTCCCAAAAATGGGGATATAACATAGGTTCTCCGCCACCTATTTTTATCTGAAAAATTCCATGTTGATAACATTCTTGTACTATGCTTATAATTTTATCTTCATTTAATAATATATGATTTTTCGGTGACGATTCTGACAAGCAATGTATACATTGCAAATTACAAAAATTTGATATATCTATGAATAATTTAATAGGAAAAGAGAATGCATTATTTGTAGGCTCATTCTCTATTATCTTAATTGGTTCTATATTTATTAATTTTATTACTTCGTTAAGACTATTACATTTCAAAATTTTGTTCAATTTATAATTATATATCAAATAAAAATTTAATTCTTTTCTACATATGTAAGGATTCATAACTTTACTTTCTTTTTAATAATATGAAACTTTTAAATGTGCCAAATGGTATTAAATTAGCATTTTCAGGTATCTCTTCACTTATAATAAAATTACATTCAGAATCTAACCATTGCTTATATACCATTCCTGATAAATTAATTTTATTTATACAATTTTTTTTACATAAAATAAGACCAAATACATCACCGATTTCGGGTACATGATCTATTACAGCTCTATAACTAAATACCACTGAATATGGTTTTCCATTGTAATTAGCACTATTTTTTACAATAGTAATAGCAAACGGGGCTATTTTAACAGTTTCAAGCCTAGTTTGCAATATTTCAAGAGAAAGATCATCGGAAACAAAAATAGTTTGTTGCTCATCTATGAGACTGAGTAATTCACCAATTTCTTCTTTGCATTCACGTAGCACACAATCCTCCACAGATTCATCATCTTCACATCCTCCACCAATTCCCACTAATCCAACATTAATAATACCATTTTCTGTTCGCCACTTTACTTTGTTTTGGATACTAAACAGATAGTATTCTTCATATTCTACAATCAATCCAGTTCCTATATTGAAGCTATCAATATCAAGGTTAAATTTTTTTGCAATTTCTTCTTTTTGAGTCATAATTTTTCCTCCTAAAATATATTAATATTTATTCCATATAATTTGGATATTATTATATCACATTTTTCATTCTCTATCACAATTTTTTGCATAAAATATAAACGTAATCCAAAGTTTGAGAGTATCCAGATAATGCTTTAATTTTAAGTGCTATACAATCTTATTTTTTTATTCTGCTCCTAGAATCTCGCTTACTAATTCCATATGCGGCTTGCCAGGATTTCTCTGATAGACATTTACGTGGTTCAGATCCCCGCACCGGTCTGTAAATGCAGGAAACAGGAACCCGCACTCCGGTTCTCCCGGCTCGTATTCTCCGGAAAGCGGGCAGACCACACAGATCAGATATTCAAACACTTCCTCCGATTCCCCTAACCGCTCTTTATCAGATGCCTTCGCCGGAATATCATACCGGTCATGGAATACCAGGATGGCATATTCGGAATCTGCCAAGTAGCGCTCCATGACTATATCGTAAAACGTATCCATCAATGCATCGTTTTTCAACCCGCATTCCTTCATGGCCATGAGTAACTGCCACATGCTTCCCGGTTTCTGTGCTTCCGGCGCAAATTCATATTTCTTCAGATTCTTATTCGTATCGGAAAACGGCACTGTCTTTGCCAGTTTCAGATTTTTCGCTCTGTCGGAACCGGAAAGCTTCAGGAAATTGGTATTGAAGCTTCCGTCAAACTCCCCGTCCCGGTCTATGTAACACCCGGCTATCCTCGTCATGGATGTCCGGGCCGATGTCATCCGTCTGGTCAGTTCCAGCATATCTTCCCTGTTGATCATTTTGGTCCCCCTTTAATTTGATTTATTCTATCAGCTCCTGATAAGGCCAATCCAGAATTCCGCCGAATTCCAGGACATTTTCGTATCCCATATCTGCAAGCTTTTGTGCCGCCTGTTTGCTCCGGTTCCCGCTCCGGCAGTATACCAGGATCTCCTGGTCTTTATCCGGCAGTATGTCCGGTTCGCTTATGATATCCTCATTCGGCAGACATACGGCGTTTTTGATATGTCCGGAATCATATTCCTCCTGAGTACGGACATCCAAAATGACCACATCCTCCTCATTATCCATCCTCTCTTTTGCTTCCTGCACACTAATCTGCTCATAAGTCATCACTGTTTCCTCCTGCTTCTGATCCCTATGAGCTTCCATCAGGTCTAAAATGGCATCCACCGTCTGCTTCTGTTGTTCCTCCCAGCTGATCCCTGCGGTATGGTCGCCCTTTTGTTCTCCGTAGTTTCCAAACTGTGCATGATCCCCACCCTCTATACAAATTTCCGTATAGTCTGCAGGCATCTGGCTTTTTCCTTCCTCCACCTTCTCCATATTAAGAACTCCGTCTTCACTGCCATAGATTGACAGGACGGAAAAGGAATCCAATTCTAGGCTCTTCGTCGGGTAGGCCGCCAGAAGCACCAGACCATTAAGACTCTCCAGATGCCCGGAAGCATAGGATGCGACCATCGCCCCTCCTAAAGAATGCCCGGACAGATACCAGCGGTCATACTCATAAGAATCCATAATCTTTTTCGCTTTATTCTGCCCGAAAAATGCAAGATTACACGGCATTTTGATAAGGAAGCAGTCAATCCCACGCTCAGCAAGATCACTCAAAAGAGGAAGATAGGCAGTATATTCTACTTTTGCGCCTGGATAGAAGATCAGTGCCGCATCATCTCCTGGTCCGTCTAAGTAAAGGCCGTCTGGCATCTCCAGGATAGATACGGAATCTTTCTTCTGCAGATATACCTGTACATTCTCATCTGTATGATAATAGTCACTTACATATCCGGCACAAAGGACTGCTATAAAAAAGAACAATAGTGCCGGAATAATAATCCGTTTCTTCCGTCTCATATTTTCGAATATCCCTTCCCCTTGTTTCAAGGCTTTCTATCTATTTATATCTGATCACCGGCACCTGTTTCCACTTTTTCCCGCATTTTCTCCTTTCCAATGCGAAAACCATATTTCCGTGCGTTCAAAATAACCAATGTCTCTTTTCCAGCCCTATCAGCATTTTCTTTCTATTATATCCTGCTTTTTCTTCCTGCGCAATCATTCCGCTGTCCGTTCCCCATTCTCCAGTACCGGCGTATAGATGCTTGTTACCTCCAGTTCTTCCCCATCCCGTCCGTCTACCTGGACATAATAATCCCGGATATAATGGGATATGTAATGCTCCTGCAGGGAATACAGCTCCAGCGTCTGAAAATCCACCAGACATATATCCCTTGCCCCTGATTCTTCTCCTTCATATCCATAACTGTCCATGACCTCCAATAACTTATCCAGACAGGTCTGGCACAAGTGATCTTGCACCTTTTTCACATCAAAGATACTGTTTGTACCATATTCTACCGTAACCTCTGAAATTCCTCGTTCCGGATTCCGGTCCGTATGAAAGCTGCAGGCTCCCTCTGCACTAACTGTCCAGCCGGAACCGCCTCCGCCCATCCCGTCCAGATTCCGGATCTGCATATCCATTACATACCAGTCATTGACACAGATCACTCCCAGGTCATCTCTTCCCCGGAACATGCTCATCAGGCTCCGGTTATGGTTCCCGCACAGATAGCACTCTGCCGGATCATCAAGCATACTGTCTGCTGGGGACTGTTCCTGTCTTTCCCATGTCTTTCCTGTTTCCTGTCCTTCAGCCGGAATATCCTGCATCTTAAATCCCGCTAAAAATCCTCCAACACACATCCCCGCGATAAAACACACAACTCTGATTCCAAATACTCTCCTGTTCCCGCTCATACTCCCTCCTTGATTCTAATAGATATAGTTCCAACGCTATCAGAATCAGTATAGCAAAGAAAAGCAGAGCTTTCATCATATATTGCTTTATTGCCATATATTTCCAGAATTATAATGCGTATCGCGGGTTTAGAAATGTCCGGATGATATTTATGTTAGATAGCAAATTCAAATGAATGCAAAAATAACCTGCACACCGGCACAGGCTATTTTCTCTCTTCCTCAATCAAAAAGTCCAGAATCCGCAGGAGCTTCTCCTGTTTCTTTTCCGGAAGGCTTTGAAGCTTTTCCTCTAATTTTGTACACCGCGCCTTCCTCCCAACAAGAAGCACGTCCAGCATCACATCATCTGCAGATACCTCCAGAGCATTGATGATCCGTACAAGTGTGGTAAGCTTCGGTGTTTTCACTTCCCGTTCAATCGCCCCAAGATAATTCCAGCTGATCCCCACACGCTCTGCCAGTGCCTCCTGTGTCATCCCTGCCTCCTCCCGGCATTTCTGAATCCGTTTTCCTAATCCTTTCATCCATTCGGCCTCCATTTCTTACCAACGCCAAAGGCGTTGCTACCATTTCTGTTAGTATATTTGTTCCCAGAATCGGCAAACAGTATCTAATAGAATGGAATCCAACACTTTTGGGATGTGCTATAAAAATGGCACAATAATTTCTTAAACTGGCACAGTTGTGCGATTTACACCGTAAAAGTCATATGTTAAAATTGATATTGTCAAAATTATGTGCAGAAACAGCGCAGCAGTATCCGGGGCATTGCCTCATCCCGGATATTAGCTGCGTTTTTTGCTGCAGGGGGTGAAAAAAAGACTTACAACTTCATATGGAACCGTAAGAAGCAGCCTGTATTGACCGGGCTGCTTTTTTTAATCAAATGCAGAGGAATGCGTCAATCATATATTCTCTGCATCACCGGAAAATCCGGCCAGAGGCAGGAAACTATCCTGAAACAGGATTTCAGTCTTTTTAATTAAAGAAAGCATTCTTTCCATTCCTTATCGAACGGCAGATTGCAGAAAGCCTGATTTCAGGTATTGACCATAGGCAGGGCAGACGCATCGTCTCCCTGTCTGATTTAAGAATAAGGAGACAACACTGATATGAGACAACACAAAGTCAAGGAAATACCGCCGAATCCAAAATCGTTCACGAAGCGTTTTTGCCGGATACACGACGGTCAAAAACGCCATATCGACTACATGAAATACATCTATACGGCGGCTCTTTTATTTACGCTCTTAGCCTGCAGCGTCCAGCCGGTCATGGCGGCAAATGTGTGGGACAAGGCAAAGGAGATCATGAAAGACGTTTACAACCAGATCGTCTTGATCTCTACCATTGCCGCCGTGGTAACAGCATCCGTCGCTTTGCTCATGATGAACTTTTCCAAATCCGGCAAGACCGTGGATGAATCCCGTGCATGGCTCAAACGGATCATCATCACCTGGGCGATCTTAAACGGGCTTGGATTCATCATGGCCTACATCACCCCGTTCTTTGCGGGCGGCCAGTGGAATGGCTAGGATAAGAAGGGAGGCATCCACATGAAGATCTTAGACGGAATCGTGGAATGGATCGCAGAGCAGGTCATGAACATCCTGGACCTCATTACCACTTCGGTATTAGGCGCCCTGGGCTGCTCCATGGATACCTTCCTCCGCTACTTTCCGGCAGCTGAGAGTATGTACCAGATTTTTCTGGCCCTGGCTATCGGACTGATCCTTCTAAACTGGGTCTGGCAGCTTTTTAAAAATTATTTTGCAGGGGCAGGGGTGGAGGCAGAGGATCCGCTGAAACTATCCATGCGTACCTTCCTCTTCCTGTTCCTGACCTTTTACGCAAAGGACATTGTGGACCTGCTTCTCACAATCGCAGGGACGCCTTACAGCTGGATCCTGACCGAAGACCTGCCGTCCTTAAAATTTGCAGATTTTAACTCGGTCATCACCGTTATCTTAGGGGTATGTGCAAACGGTGCGGTCGCCCTGATTGCTTTGATCCTGGTGTTGGTTCTAGCATGGAATTACATCAAGCTCCTCTTTGAGGCGGCAGAACGGTACATCCTTCTGGGGGTTCTGGTATTTACGGCTCCGGTTGCCTTTGCCACAGGAGCCTCCCAGTCCACCGCAAACATTTTCAAAAGCTGGTGTCGGATGCTTGGAGGGCAGTTCTTCCTATTATTAATGAATGCCTGGTGCTTAAGGCTGTTTACCTCCATGGTCGGCACTTTCCTTGCGAATCCGCTGTCCATCTGATGAAAGGAGAAGATCATGAAACATAAGAAACAACTATTCTATATATTCCTGCTGGCGGCCTGCATGGTACTTCTTATTTCCATGCCGGTCTTTGCCTCAGAACTGACAGAAGCTGATGTCGAGCAGGCCGTGGCAGACCAGGGAAAGGAGGCTGTAACCGGAAATGTTTTTATCTGGTTTTTGTGCGCCATTGCCTTTCTAAAAGTCAGCCAGAAGATTGATTCCTTCATGGCAAGCCTTGGCATCAACGTGGGGAATACAGGCGGAAATATGATGGCAGAGCTTCTGATCGCCGGACGGAGTTTGACCAGCGCTATGCATCTGAAGGGCGGAGGCAGCGGAGGCGGCGGTGGATACCGGAAATCCGGTTCTCCCGGCGATGCAGCCGTAGGAGGAAGCTTCCTCTCAGGCGGGCTTGCCGGGTCGGTGGGAAGGCAGACCGAACGGAGCGCCGTCAATAACGTAACCGGGTATACGGAACACTCCAGCATCGGAAGCGCCATGTACCACTCTTCCTTGAACAAGGGCGGGGATTTTGCCAACAATGTCATCAGCAATGTCGCCCAGGGAAATTACAGCCAGGTCGGCTCTATTAAAGGGGAAGAGGCAGAGAAGGCTTACATTTCCTATATGGGCATCCATACAGGCACTGCCCCGGTAGGTGCAATCCAGCCTGGTGCAAATCAGACAAATACCGGCCATAATGGAACAAACCAGACCGGTTTCGATTGTGGCGGTACGAACCCGGCTGATCCCATCCAGCCAATCCCGTCATACATCAACATCGAGATTGGCGGCGGACGGATCACCGGGACAGAAACAACCGCAGATTCCGGGAGCCGGGATTTTGCACTCTACCATGCGGACCAGTATATGGCCCCCACACAGGGGACATTCGATACCGTGCAGTCCGTTGACGGCGCTACCTGGTACAAGCAGTACGCCCAGCCAACCGTCAATAAGACGCCTTATGAAACGGAGGATGGAAAAGTTGCCTACCATGAATCCATTATTCAAAAACTACCGCAGGCTCCCCAAAGGAAGGATCGCATTTAGTTGGCAGAACAGCAAAGCGGCCTGTCTGAAGCAGCCGGTGTAGGCACGGCTGTTTCAGACCTGTTTAAATTGAAACAGGCAGCTCCATTTGCAAAAGCTGTAAAAGGGGGTGTTGGCGGTGTTGCAGGCGCTGCAATCGGCATGGCTCTTGAGCATAAAGAAGGAATCAAAAAATCCGCAGTCGCCATTACTGCGGCGTTAATGCTGCCGGTCTTATTCCTGGCCATGCTTCCCGGTCTTACCTTCGGGGACCTGTCGGAAAACTCCGGGGTATTAAACAGCGGCACCCTGATCAACGAAAACCTGCAGAAAGCGAACCAGGCAATCGTGGAGGTCTTAATGGAATGTCATGATGAGGTGCTGGCAGAAATCCAGAAGGAAGCGTCTAAAGTTCCGGAAGGGGATACCGTATCCATTACCGATCCTTATGCCTCTTCCATCTCTGTCAATTCCAACCTGCTGATTGCGCAGTTCTGTGCCAGCAGGGAAAGTTACAAGGAAATTAATATAAAAGAGCTTCAGAAGGTCATCCGGGATAATAAGGATGATCTTTTTTCTTATGATATATCAACGGAGACCGTCACCATGGAAGTCCAGGTGGAAGCGGGCGCGGAAGGGGAGTCCGGCAATAGTGAAACAGGAACTGCTTCCACTACACCACAGACCAAAACGGTTACCTTTACACGCTACAATTATGTTGTGAAATATGCCGGTGATACTTATTTTGCAGACCACGTTTTCCATCTGACGGACAAGCAGAAAGAGCTGGCCGAAGCTTATGCGGAGAACCTGGAACTCTTTTTTGGTTCGTCTGCTTCCGGTGTTGCGACAGCAAATGTATCTGAAGAAGTGCTGGCTTACCGGGCCACTGTGGAACGGATTGCTTCCAAATACGGCATGGGACAATACGTGGAACTGATTCTGGCAGTCATGATGCAGGAATCCGGAGGACGGGGAACGGATGTCATGCAGGCATCAGAAAGCGGATATAACCAGAAATATTCCCATTCACCGGGCAGCATTACCGATCCGGAATACAGCATCGAATGCGGGATCCAGGCATTAAAGCACGTACTCACGAAAGCCGGATGTACCGGGCCGACAGACCTGGACCGGATTAAGCTGGCTCTGCAGGGATATAATTACGGTTCTGGTTATATTGACTGGGCGATGGCACGGGACGGAGGTTACACGAAGGAAAACGCCATTGCTTACTCCGATATGATGTGCTCCCGTCCTGGCTGGCATTATTCTGTCTATGGTGACAAAGAATATGTGGATCACGTCCTTCGATATTATATCGTGACTTCCACAGGCGGCACCTATCCGGCAAACGGGATGCAGATTCCCCATTACTTGCAGACAGATTACGGGAACATCCCTTACGGCGGAGGCTCCATTGCTTCCAGCGGATGCGGCCCTACCAGCTTTGCCATGATTGCAAGCTACCTGACAGGAACAACCATTACCCCGGTAGATGCGGTTTCCTGGTGCGGGAATTCCTATTATAAACCGGGTGTGGGAACCTACTGGTCTTATTTTGCAGCGGCGGCATCTCATTTCGGATGCGGTTCCGTTACCCAGACCAGCGACGCCAATACAGTCCTGAAGGCATTATCGGAAGGACATCCTGTCATCAGCTCACAGCGGGCAGGCTTATTCACAAGCGGCGGGCATTTCATTGTCCTCCGGGGAGTCACTGCAAACAGGAAGGTTCTGGTAAATGACCCGAACGACAGCGCTTCCAAGAACTATATCAACCGGGAATTTGACATGATGTCCGAAGTCCATGCTACATCTAACGCATACTGGATTTTTGACAAGAAATAGAAAGGAGAACCTATGAGCAGAAAAAAATTAATTTTATCCATCTTTCTGATGGCTGCGCTTGTATCAGTCGGTATTATACTGCCGGCCATGCACCGGAATCAGACAGCAGAACAGCCGACAAGAAAGAAACAAGTTCCGGCTACAGGGAAAACAACAAAACCATCACCAATAAAAGAAAACTCTTCTCTATCTGGATTGCAGTATCTGGGATTTGAGGATCTGGAGACCTTTCTGGCCCTCATTCAGATAGAGGATTTAAAAACACAGATGGTTTCTTATTTACAGGATACGGGATATAGAAATATAACATCCGTAACTTTTCTTGTAGATGAGACCAGGTATCCCTCTGATGGAGAAACACTGTTTCAGTTCTCCTTATCGGATGGCAGCAAGCTTCCTGTGACCTGCCTTACTGTAGACGGGACATTTACATTTGGAGAAGAAGAACGACAGATCTCATCATCAGAAAACGCATATACGCGCATTTATACACGTCAGACCGATAATTCCCTTCCTGCCGTAACCACAAAGGAGATTGAAGCCATGCAGGAAGGCGGATATGCAGATACGGAAAATAATGATGGTAATACTGTTTCAGATTCCACCGTAAGCGGTGTTCAAAATGATGACACTATAAATCATTTAGGAAATAACACAGAGGAGGTGACGCCATGAACAGCCCGGAAGAACAGCAGGTGGCTTTGATCCCGCGTAATTTTATGGAACGCGGCACATTCATGGGCGGGATGTTCAAGATCCGTAATGCCATCGAAGGGGCTGTGCTTGCAGCCGGGATTGGGATTCCGGTTGTCCACCTGCCCCTGACGCTGACTACGCGCATCGTCATCCTCTGCATGACCTCCCTCCCGGCCGCTATGGTTGCCCTGATTGGGATTGGCGGGGAAAGCCTGACTGCATTTTTGATGAACGCCCTCCGGTTCGTGAAAAACCGAAGGATCATCTACCGTTCTGACATTATGCCGGATTACCGGAAGCGGAGGCAGCATGCAAGGAGCCGGGAGCCCAAGAGCCAGAAGCGAAGAAAGCAGAAGACGGGAAAAAAGCAGGGTTCTGCTAGTCAAGAGCAGGAAACCTCTCCGTCAGAATCTTCCGGCCGGAAAGCCAGAAAAAAAGAGGCTGCACACCGGAAACTGGAGAAGAAACGGGAACGCCGGATCTACGATACTTCCACCAGCAGCGGGATTAAAAAACAGGCAAAAGAGGATATCCGGGTACTCAAAATAGAGCGAAAACTGGCAAAGAAAGCGCAGACTCAGGCGTTAAAAGAGGCAAAAAAGGAGAAAGCTGCACGCGAACGGCAGAGAAAGGAGGACAAGAAAGAAGCCGTCCGTGTAGCCAAATATGAGAAAAAGGAAGCAATACGGCTGGAGAAATATGAGAGGAAAGAGGCTGCTTACCGGGAGAAACATCCAGACAGCACGTCTTCCTCTCCGGTAAAAAAGAAGAAACGCAAATTTCAGACACTGGAGGATTACCTGCCAGTCGAGAAGATTGCAGACGGTATCGTCTATACGACTGACCACCGTTACGTCAAGATCCTGGAGATCGAACCCATCAACTTCCTGTTACGAAGCGCCAGAGAACAGCAGAGCATTATCTACAGCTTTATCTCTTATTTAAAAATCAGCCCTGTGAAGCTCCAGATCAAGATGATCTCGAAGAAAGCGGATATCAACCGCCACCTGGAGCAGTCCGCAAAAGAGCTGGAACGGGAATCTGACCCCAGATGCCGGGAGCTTCAGAGGGACTATATCCAGTTCGTCCGCCATTTAAGCTCCAGGGAGGCAGTCTCCCGCCGCTTTTTTCTTGTCTTTGAGTATGAACCGTTCAATGTAAACCGGAAGACGGAAGAAAAGGAGATCCTTGCGGCGCTGGAGACTGCAGCACAAACGGCAAAGACCTTCCTCTATCAGTGCGGCAATGATGTAGTCATGCACGAAAATGAGGATGAATTTACCACAGATGTACTCTATACCTTATTGAACCGGACATTGTGTACCGACTATCCTCTCCCAGAACGGATTACTGAAGTTCTGGGACAGCGCATGGCGGAAGGGAAAGATGTGGATGCTATCCACTGCAATGCATTTACTGCACCGGAATCTTTAGATTTGAAGCACAGCAATTATGTACGGATCAACGGGCTTTACCATACCTATCTCATGGTTCCGTCAGACGGTTATAAGAATAAGGTCACTCCCGGCTGGCTCTCCCTACTCATCAATGCGGGAGAAGGGATTGATATTGACTTTTACTTGCATAAGCAGCCAAAGGACAAGATCCAGCAGCGCCTGGGACAGCAGATCCGTATCAACCGTTCCAAGATTAAAGATGCCTCGGATACCAACTCGGATTTTGACGATCTGGATTCCGCCATCCGTTCCGGATATTTCTTAAAAGCCGGACTTGCCAATAATGAGGATTTCTATTATATGAACCTCCTCATTACCATTACGGCATCGGATCTGGAGGAACTGCAGTGGCGGATACAGGAGATGAAAAAACTCCTGATCTCCCAGGACATGGACTTACGCTCCTGCTATTTCCTGCAGGAACAGGGATTCCGGTCTTCCCTGCCGCTTGCTTCTTTAGATAAGAAACTTTATGAGCTGTCCAAGCGGAATGTGCTGACTACCGGTGCCGCAAGCTGTTATCCATTTACCAGCTACAGCATCTGTGACGACAACGGCATCCTGTTCGGTGTTAATAAGCATAATAATTCACTGGTCATCGCGGATATCTTTGACTCTAAGCAGTATAAGAACTCCAACATCTGCATCCTGGGATGCTCCGGAGCCGGAAAGACCTTTACCATGCAGACCATGGCGCTTCGGATGCGCAGGAAGAGTATCCAGGTATTTATTATTGCGCCCTTAAAGGGACATGAGTTTTACCGCGCCTGCAAGAATGTAGGCGGGGAATTTATTCAGATCTCCCCGGCCAGCCGGAGCTGTATCAATATCATGGAGATCCGCAAGGTCGATAACTCCGTCAATGAGCTGTTAGACGGTCCGACTCTGGATGCTTCGGCTCTTGCTTCCAAGATCCAGAAGCTGCATATCTTCTTCAGCCTGCTGATCCCGGATATGAACCACGAGGAGAAACAGCTTTTAGATGAGGCGCTGATCAAGACTTATGCCAGAAAAGGGATCACCCACAAGAATGAATCCCTGCTCAATCCGGAACATCCCGACCAGTATAAGGAGATGCCGATCCTGGAGGATGTCTATAATATCCTGATGGAAAGCCGGGACACGAAACGGCTGGCACACATCCTGAACCGCCTGGTGCATGGCTCTGCCTCTTCCTTTAACCAGCAGACCAACGTAGACCTGACCAATAAATATACGGTACTGGATATCTCAGAGCTGACCGGTTCCAGCGACCTCCTAACGGTCGGCATGTTTGTTGCGCTGGATTATGTCTGGGATAAGGCAAAGGAAAACCGGACGGAGGAAAAGGCAATCTTTGTGGATGAGGTATGGCAGTTAATCGGCGCTTCCAGCAACCGGCTGGCCGCGGAATTCGTGCTGGAGATTGCCAAGATCATCCGGGCTTACTCAGGAGCCGGGATCTTCGCCACCCAGGACTTAAATGATTTCTTCGCTTTAGATGACGGTAAATATGGAAAAGGGATCATCAATAACTGCAAGACAAAGATCATCCTGAACATGGAAGATGAGGAGGCCCAGAGGGTGAAGCATATCCTCCATTTGTCAGAAACGGAAGTCATGAACATCACACATTTTCAAAGGGGGAATGGCCTGATATCAACAAACAACAATAATATCACAGTGGAATTCAAAGCCTCTGCATTAGAAAAGGAACTGATCACCACCGACCGTCAGGAACTCTTAGAGATTCTGGCACGCCAGAAACAGAAGACGGATTAATCTTATCCAGAAAGCAGGATAATCCAATGCAGACCAATTCCAGTACACATAAAAATAAATTTCTTAGAACGCAGAGCTTACGGCTACGGAGAAACCGTGGTCCTCCAACTGGATATTATTTCCTTGACAGAAAAAGATTTCTGCCCGTACAACTGAATAATCCATAAACCAGGCAGCTAGTAGCTGCTTTTTTCTTTGCCACCTTACATGTAAAACCTGTTACCTGTTAACAGCGGATTCTGTAATGATGGCAAACTTTATTTTCAAGGAGGAAGCTTATGTTACAAAAAGCAAAACATCATATAAAACGGCTGTCCGCATTTCTGCTTGCAGTCCTTGTCACTGCAGGTGCCTGCCTTTCCGGCAGCGTCCCTGTCCATGCCGCAGACGGAACCATCCAATACAATGCTGGTTCTCAGATTAAATATGGAAGCTATTCCACCTCCAGAATGAGTTTTGACGGCAGCAATACCGCCTACTGTGTAGAGCCTCTGCAGCCTACGCCCTCATCCGGAACCTATGCCTATACCCTGCTTGGCAGCGACTCCCCCATCCGGAAAGCATTATATTACCTGAATGGCGGATACGGGTATAATAAGCATATCAAAAATCAGTACCTGAGCGGCTGGTCTGATGATAATTCTTATGTCATCGGGCATCTGGTTGTCGCTTATATCTATGCAGGCTATGCTTCAGACAGCGGAGCCTTCCATGGTGCGCCCCAGAACTATATTGATAAATCTGTAGAAATAGCGAATGCCATCAAGGGACTCCCGGAACCTCCGGCAACCTTCAGGGCTTTCATCATTCCAGGCAATAACAACCAGACTTTAGTTGGAAGCTGGTATCAGATTCCCTACGGCTACATAGAGCTTCACAAGGCTTCCGCAAATGCTGCTGTCTCTAAAGGAAATGGAAATTATTCCTTGAAGGGCGCAGAGTATGGAATCTATCAGGACGAAAAGCAGATTGCAAAATTAGTTACGGATGAAAACGGCTATGCCAAATCAGGTGAATTGGAATCTGGAAACTATACGGTCAAGGAATTAAAGGCTTCCAAAGGCTACATCATTGACGTAACTGCCCACAATGTGACGGTAGAGCCAGAAAAGACGACTTCCCTGAATGTAACGGAAATCCCCCAGAACGATCCGATGGATCTTTTGCTCCAGAAATTGGATAAAGAACTGAAAGCTACACAGCCACAGGGCAAAGCTTCCCTGGCAGAGGCTCAGTTCACAGTAAAATTTTATACCGAACAGTCTGATACAGACCCGGCTGCCAGCGGCGCAAAGCCTGCACGTACTTGGATCTTTAAAACAGATTCCGAAGGGAAGGCACAGTTTTCCAAAAATTATCTGGTTTCCGGAGATGCGTTCTATACACAGAAAGACGGAAAGACTCCCTGCCTCCCCCTTGGCACGGTAACCGTACAGGAGACAAAGGCTCCGACCGGATATCTCGCCAACGATACCGTATTTGTACAGAAAATCACAGCAGGCGGCAAGGCGGAGACCGTATCCTGTTATAATGCCTCTTCTGTAGAAGAACAGGTCTATCGGGGCGGCGTGAAGCTTCAAAAACGGGATTTTGAGACAAAGAAAGCAGAACCCCAGGGAGCTGCCACTTTAGAAGGCGCTGTATTTACCATCACGTCCTTAAATGAGAATCCTGTTGTGGTAGATGGCAAAACCTATACCAAGAATCAGATGGTTATGAGCCTGACAACAGACAGCAAAGGCTCTGTTTCTACAAAAAAAGATGCACTCCCCTTCGGGCATTACCGGGCAGATGAAACGAAAGCTCCGGAAGGATATCTGAATGAAGGAAAGCTCTCTGTAGAATTTGACATCACAAAAAACGGCGAGATTGTGGACCTGACTTCTGAGGATGCTTCCATATCAAACCAAGTCATCCGCGGGGACCTGGAACTGGTAAAAGTGTCCGATGGCGAACAGAAACGGCTTTCCGACATCCCATTTTCCATCACATCTGTTACAACCGGGGAAAGCCACACCATTGTTACCGACAAAAACGGTTACGCCAGCACCGCTTCCAAATGGAATAAGCACACCCACAATACTAACCAGGGAAAGACTGCGGAAGACGGAATCTGGTTTGGGACATCCAAGCCAAATGATTCCAAGGGTGCGCTTCCTTATGATACCTACACCATAGAAGAACAGCGCTGCAAGGCAAACGAGAGCATGGATCTCTTAAAGTTTGAAGTCACCATTTATAAGGATTCCGTCAGCGTGGATTTAGGGACGCTTACTGATGACAAGATAGAGATCGGCACCACTGCCCTGGATAAGAATACCGGAACACATATGAGCAAACCGGAAAAGAAAGTAACACTGATTGATACCGTGGAATATTCCGGATTAAAGAAGGGCCAGAAGTATCAGGTCATTGGTACGCTGATGGATGCAGAAACTGGCGAGGCCATTCTGGTAGACGAGAAGCCGGTCACTGCTGAGACAGAATTTACGGCAAAGAAGTCCTCCGGAACCGTAGAAGTCACTTTTACATTTGATGCAACTTCTCTGAAAGGCAAGACTACGGTCATCTTCGAGGAACTGCACCAGGACGGGCAGAAACTGGCGGTTCATGCAGATTTAAAGGATACAGACCAGCAGATTTCATTCCCGGAGATCGGCACGAAGGCGAAAGACTCCGATACCGAGGAGAATATCGCCAATGCGGATGAAAAGGTACAGCTTACCGATACCATCTTCTTCAAAGGACTGGTTCCAAATCTGGAATATGTCGCTACCGGAAGGCTGATGGATACAGAAACAGAGGAACCGCTTTTGGACGGCAATACTCCTATCACAGCACAGATAACCTTTACCCCGGAAGCCAGCGAAGGCACCGTTGACGTTGTGTTTGAATTTAATGGAAGCTCCCTGAAAGGGAAAAACACAGTCATCTATGAATCCGTCACCTATGAAGAAAAAGAGGTTGGGATGCATGCAGATCCGGAGTTTAAGGATCAGCAGATGTTCTTCCCGGAGATCGGCACAAAGGCAAGCTGCCCGGAGACCAGAAGCCAGATGGCAATCCCAAAGAAAGATCTGACGATAGTAGATACCGTTTCCTATCATCTGGTTCCGGGAAAGGAATATAAGCTGACGGGAACCCTGATGGATAAAGAGAGCGGTAAACCCCTGTTGGTTGAGGAAAAGCCGGTGACCTCCGAACTTGTCTTTACGCCAGAAGAGGCGGAAGGCACAGTGGAATTATCCTTCACATTCGATGCAAGCGCCCTGAAGGGCAAAACCATTGTCGCGTTTGAATCCGTATCCTATCAGGAGAAGGAGATCGCTGTCCATACAGACATTGAATCCACTCCCCAAAGCATCTATTTCCCGGAGATCAGCACAAAAGCCATTTGCCCGGAAACAGAATCCCAGATGGCACCTGCGAAAAAGGAAGTAACGATTACAGATACCGTTTCTTATCAGCGTCTGGTTCCGGGAAAAGAATATAAATTAACCGGAACACTCATGGATAAGGAAAGTGGCGAGCCCCTGCTGGTTGATAAAAAACCGGTGACCTCTGAGCTGATATTTACACCGGAAAAAGCAGACGGGACTGTGGAATTGTCATTCACGTTTGATGCCAGCGCTCTGAAAGGCAAAACCATTGTTGCGTTTGAATCCCTTTCTTATCAAGAGAAGGAACTTACGGTTCATGCTGATATCGAATCCGAACCGCAAAGCATCTATTTCCCGGAGATTGGCACAAAGGCCGCCTGCCCGGAAACCGGAAGCCAGATGGCGCCTGCTAAGAAAGAATTAACGATTGTAGATACCGTTACCTACCAGCGTCTCATTCCGGGGAAAGAATACAAACTGATCGGCACCCTCATGGATCAGGAAAATGGCGAATTTCTGCTGGTAGATGGAAAAACAGTCACCTCTGAGCTTGTCTTTACGCCGGAAACAGCGGAAGGAAGCGTGGAGCTTTCCTTTACCTTTGATTCCAGCGCCCTGAAAGGGAAAACCGTTGTTGCGTTTGAATCTGTTTCTTATCAGGAAAAAGAGGTCGCGGTCCATGCAGATATTGAGTCTGAACCTCAGAGCATCTATATTCCGGAGATCGGCACCACTGCTAGGGATAGCAAGGATGGAGATCAGGAAGCCCTGGCTGAGAAGGAGACACAGATCATAGATACAGTAAAATATGAGGATCTGGTTGCCGGGGGCCCATCCTATCGTTTGGTAGGGACTTTAATGGACAAGGAAACCGGCAAAGAAATCCTGAACGATGGCAAGCCGGTTACTGCAGAAACCACTTTTAAACCAGAAGAATCCAGCGGCTCCATTGATGTTACCTTTACTTTTGATGCAACAGAACTGAAAGGGCATGATGTCGTTGTCTTTGAAAAACTCTTTGTTACGGTAAAGGAAGAGGACAAGGAGAAAGAAGTGGAAGTGACCAGCCATGAAGACATCAAAGCCAAAAGCCAGACTGTGAAGCTGACAGAAGTACCGGCCGAGCCGAAGACACCGGACGTCTCTTCTCCTGTCAAAACAGGGGATGAGGCACCGATCCTGCTTTACATCTGTATTGCTGCAGGCTCTCTGCTTCTCATCATTATCAGCGAGCTTGTTTTCTATTGGAAACGTAAGAATCAGAAATAATTTTGATATCGTAACTCATTCACTTTATACTGGCAGATTTAGACTGTTGCAGAATGAATCACTGACAGCTATATCTGCCGGCACTTGTTTTTACACAGACAGCCTTTTCTTACAGGCTGTCTGCACCTGGAGGTAACTATGGAGACAACACACTGCCTTGCAGATGCCAAACATATCCGCCGTTTTTTGGATGCCTGTGACGGAAACTGGCATCGCTGTATTTATATAGACTGCACCAACTGCCGGACAAAGAACCCCTGCGGCAAAACCGGATTCCTGTTCTGCCCGGATCACCGGGCCATTCCCCTGGTTCTTCCCCTGTCAGACGCGAATGTGCTTTTTGCCTGCCGTCCGGAACCGGAAGAATGCCTGGCACTGTTAAAAGATTCTGCCTTTCTGGATATGTACGCAGAATTTCTAAAAGAACAGAAGATCATTTCTCCGGACTGTCCCTGCAGGGCGCTGTTGGACATCCAGAATAAAGCTTGCTATGACTGGTAATGAAGCAGCAATAAATATATTTTTCTACTACCAGTTGCACTTATTCTGCCTGCCACGTACAGAGAAAAGAAAAACCGGAGGGATGACCTATGAGGAACCTTACTACAATCATACAATCCATTGACCAGATTTTTACCAGCTTTATCTTCCTGCCTATGTGTTTTATCTTATATTGCAGGTTCTTCCCTTCCAGGGAGAGAAACAAAAGGACACGCATCTTTTACCGGGTATGCATCATACTGGTGATTTTGTTCCTGCTCCGGTATTTCTGTGATAAGTTTATCTTTACTGCAGTCAACTATCCGCGATTTACGGACAGCGGCCTGTTTCCTTTGATCCAGGCAGTCTTTTATCCGGAAGTTCAATAGCCGATGGGGGACAAATAGTTGAATGAGGATAAGAAGATTAGTAGACAGGAAGTTTGCCGGGAATCTCTTTCCTGCATTTAACCGCATACAAAAATATTCTGAATAAGCATTGGAAGGTTTGTGCAAACATATTTTCCAGTGCTTATTTCTTTGCTTTATTACATTAACGTATTAACTGGAGGAAATTGGGGAAAAGTCCCAAATTGGCACCTGTTTTTATTCTTGCCTTATAGGAATTCCCTGCTTATTTACTTATAATATACGTATACAAAACGTAAGAATTGTTATTTCTAAGTATTTTATACATATACAAAACGTAAGAGAGGTGAACATTTATGAAAAAACAGACAATCCGCTGCCCATACTGCGGCAGCCCTGCAATCTTGAGAGATGCTTCCTATGTGTATGGCCAGAACTCATCCAGGGGAAAGGTCTATGTATGCAGCCACTATCCGGCCTGTGATTCCTATGTGGGTGTCCATCAGGGAACCCTCCTGCCGAAAGGCTCCCTGGCAGGACCTGCGCTTCGGAAGAAACGAATCCAGGCACACCGGATTTTTGACCAGCTTTGGAGACAGGGGATCTTCAGCCGCCAGGAGGCTTACCGGTGGATTGCTGATAGATTCTGCCTGCAAACCCGTCAGTCACATATCGGGAATTTCAGCAATTATATGTGCGACCAGCTGATACAGGAAGCATCCAAAGTCCTTAAGAATAACCACATACCGCTTAGTATGGCCGGATGAAGAGGAGGGATTCCATGAAGGAAGTTATGAATTACAAACAGAAACAGCTTGTAACCGCTCATTTAAGCCTCGTTCCCCGGATGGTACGCTCACTTACCCGAAGCTTTACCCATCTGTCACAGGATGAGTTCGATGAGCTGACACAGACCGGATACCTTGCCCTGTGCAATGCCGCAATGAAATGCAGCTCCACACAGCCATTCCCACCTTATGCAAGGGCTGCGATCCGGAATGCGATTTACGATTACTGGAGGGACTGCGGAAAACGCAAAACTGTCTTTTGCTCACTGGATGCACTCCTTACTGCTGAGGATGGCAGTACCTATGAACCAGAATTTATGCTTCAGAAAACAGACACACTGTCCCCAGAACAGGCTGTACTCTTGGAGGAATCTGCTTCTTACCTGAAGAGATTGGAATGTGCGAGCAGTAATCACCTGAAAAAGGGAATTGTCTCACTCCGTCTCCAGCAAAGTGGATATACCAGTGCAGAGGTGGCAAAAATTTATGGTGTTCCGGCCAACCATGTCCGGGCATGGCAGAGCAAAGCAAGGAAACAGTTGAGACAGGATCAGGAATTATATGCGCTTTTAGCGTAGCACATCAGAAACGAGGAGGTATTTTTTATGCTGACATTATACACTGCAATCGGAAGATTAAAAATCAAAAGGGATGAGATGGGTCACCCGGTCCCGGTAGTGATCAATAACAGGCGGGAATACGGATTATCCGAACACGAGCTTGTACTCTGGAGCTGTCTTGCCTTCCAGATCCTGCAGATCTACGAACTGGAAAAAGCTTATTCGTCACGGCTTGAAGATTCCGGACGGCCAGAAGGGCTTTCCTTCTCCCACTACTTAAACCGCCTGCTCCTTCGCGAGCTGATTGTAAAGGGCGACGGGCTGACCGGAGTGGATGCCCTATACCGGCTCCTTGGGAAACTGCATATCCAGCCGGTTACTGACCGTTTTTCTGTCCGGCTCTTCACCTGCATCCAGCTCTATCTGGAGGGGAAAATAAAGATCAGTGATTTCGGCCGCAATCTGAAGAAAGAAAAATGTGAGCCAATGGAAGAGGTTGTCTTGGAACTTACCAAAGCAACGGATCTTACCACAGCAGAACTGCTCGCCTGTGTAGAACAGGGGGCAACCGCCAAAAATCCAAAGGAAGTCTGGAACCTGCTTTATGAGGATACGGATGCGACCTACGAATCCCTGGCGGATGAGGCACAGCTTCTCCATATCCAGTACCCGGTACTGCAGGCAATCGGGAACCTGTATCTCAATAAACAGATTTCATTCCAGCAGTTTTGAAAGGAGAACTATGCAAAAACCATTATTTACAAAGCTGATTGTCCAGGCGGCAGTCGGCTTTTTCTTCGTATTGGTTGGATGTGTTTACGGCATCCATTCCAAGGATGATATTTTTATCATGCTGAGCCTTCTCATAGGACTCTGCAGCCTGATACGTACCTGCAGTTTCTATCGTTTGATTCACAATGAAGCTTATCGGGTATTATCCGGAACTTGTATCAGGCAGACATCCATGCCTTTCAAAAAAGAAAGTCAGATTGTACTTGTAGATGAAACCCAAAGAGAATACGGACTTACATTGGATAAGGATAGTGGGCTGCTTCCCGGACATCACTATCGGCTCTACCTCCGACAGTCTGCTATACCTGATACTGGTTATAAGAATTATTCTTCTGTAGATCTGCTCGGATATGAGGAACTGCCTGTGATTACACAAAATGATTAGAATACGTCGGCTAATTAAAATTTACGTTGTGTATCCATTAATTCATGGTATACTAGATATGGAAGCAATTATATATTAAGAACGGAGCATCTATCATGTGCCAAACTGTAGAAGATTATGTTGCAGAGAAAGTGAAACAGATTGAGATTCAGATGGCTTCAAATTGTTTAAAAAATGGCATACCTGTCGATATTGTAGCCAAGTCGATTCCGTCCCTTTCTCATGAATTTATAGTTGGATTAAGTAAAAAAATATTGCGGACAGACGACACTTAAAAAATTGGTGTCAGTAAACATATGTGTCGGTTCAATCGGTAGTGCTTTAAACACAGTATCTCTATATAGCCAAAACGCAATAACCAACACTAAAAATTTAATCGATTAGGTAGGTGATTAGTTCACCTACCTTTCACACCATATTGCGTGTCCAGATTGATACAATTTTTGCGTGGGTGCTATCGTTTTTACATTTACCGTAAATGCCGTAAAATCAACACTTTGCAGAATGGCAGATACACCCAAGCATGGGCGGCTATCGTTTTTTGAATTGAATTTGCCGCGCTTTCGACATTTCATAGTGTAAAATTTAACGATAACCCATTTTTAAGCAAGGCTATCGTTATTTTTTGCACCCAAGAGCTTATTGCTATTTTTGATTATATATTCCTGTCAAACTAAAATCTATATTTTGCGTTTCTTGAATTTTTCTTTTGCATATTCATATGCTTCTTGAATAAGCGGTTTTAATTCTTCGAAAGTTTCTTTAGATGGGTTTAGCGAACATATCCACCCCATCCATGCGTAAACAGGGTGCGGGATTATCTGGTCAATTGCTGAAAAATCATAATTTGAATCTACTGTACACCCTTTGGCTGGTCGTTTAGGAACAGCACCAAACCTTTCTATAAAAGTCGTTTTTCTCACTCCTATGTTTACGCGATATACATTTTCTCTATCCAAATTTGAACTTTTGTCATTGTCTCCGTCTTTTTCCTTCACTGTCAAAACATAGACTCCGCGCTTTAATACATTGCCAGGATTATAAAATATCCCGCGTTCTCCCCAGCTATTAACTAAAACTGTCCCTTCTAAATTTTCAAGACAGTATTTTAAAACTTCATCCGGCGTCATACGATACCTCCTCTAATCCCAATTCACAAGATTCCTCAATATCAAAATTATACCTCAATCCTTTGCAGATTTCCACTCTGTCCTTCAATCCGTTCCATGCACAGAAAAAGCGGCCGGAGGCATCTGGCACAAACCCGATGCCCCGGCCGCTTCCGGCTTTAAATCTCCGTCCCGGCTTCCACGCCGTTGCGGAAGGTGAAAACCACCCTGCCGTCCGAATAGACCGTTGCGTAATCCACAAGCCTGTGGAACAGCTTCTCGTTGAAGTCTATCGGCAGCTCCCCCGTCTCGCTAAGCCCCGCAAGGAAGCCGCTGAAAATGTCATACTGGATTCCCTTCCTCTCCCGCTCTTTTTCCAGGCTGTCCATCCGGCTTTCAAGAGCGGC